>Ga0116229_10000308_pt1 | contig 59759 bp, 42 predicted proteins | sample S1TSphgellanicum_3_FD_87313 | JGI IMG/M metagenome (GOLD analysis project Ga0116229, IMG submission 87313) | Host-associated microbial communities from peat moss isolated from Minnesota, USA - S1T2_Fc - Sphagnum magellanicum MG | ecosystem: Host-associated > Plants > Peat moss > Unclassified...
AAAATTTCAATAACTATTTTTTTTCAATTTCATTAAAAAAATAAGGAAAAAAACAAAAACTTTTGCAACAAAAGTGTAAGGGGGAGAGAAAGAAGGGGGGGGGGGGGGGGGGGGGGGGGGGGGGATTCCGAATATGGGATAATGGAGGTTAACACAATGTATCAATGGGTTTTGGGCAAAGGGTTAGATTATGTCAATGCACATTTGGCATTGGACATAGGCATAAGGTGTCTGGCATAGGAATATGGAACCAAAAAGAGTTGGAATTCAAAAAAAAATTGATCCATTGACAATGTCATGAAAGAAGAACAACATTGAATGTGTCTAATTTTGATATCAACAAAAGAATATACATAAAAGAAAATAGAAACCCTTGGAGCACAATGAAGGAAGAACTTTCCTTCTCCCTTCAGTTATTACAAGCGACAATTGATGGATGCCAAAGTAGCAAAAAGTGGACAAACACCAGAGTTCCCTAGTGGATTTGATGTTGCATATGAACTAAAACACAATTCTTGGGTACTATCATTGCCAAAAGTACCCAAGTCGTGTTTGGATGAAAAGAAATATTTTTTCGACAATGGAAAAATGAAATATCCAGGGACCTTTGTGCTCCCTAGACATGGAACCATTTTTTAAAAAATTAAAATGAAAAACATTGTGTTCACTCAAGTCATAGAATTGTAGGAAGCAAATCCAAATGGGAGGTTCAGATGGTCAACTCAACATTGTGAGGTCTCTTGGGTACTTTTGGCAACAAAAATACCCAATTTGAATTTTTTTTTAAATAAGAAAAAGAGCTTGAAGCCCTTTCTCACGTTACAACAAAAACAATGAAGAAAGGACTTCCCCTTTTCCTTTACCTCATTCAAGTGAAGGTAGGAGGGAAAACAGCTAACCTCCATGCTGCATGGGAAAGAAAGCTCTGAAAAGAAACTGACATGGGTACTTTCATTGCCAAAAGTATAAATGTTGTGTTTGGATGGGACCAAATCTCTACTTAGCAATAGAGTAATGAAATAGTTAAGGACCTCAACATTATTTAAATATGGAACCTTGCAAATAAACGCAATGAAGAAGGGCACTCCCTTTCTCCCCTTACCAAACTCTAAAAAGAAAATGACATGGCTACTTTGATTGTTGAAAGTACCCATGTTGTGCTTGGATGAAAGCAAATCTTTGTTCCATGATGGATTAGCAATGTATCCAAGGACCTTTGCACTCCCCGAATATGGAGCCCTGCAAAAAAAATTAAATTAAATTAAATCGTTTTCGCTCTTGCCACGAAGTTGTAAAAGCATCCAACTAGGAGGCTACGATGGTCAACTCAACATAGTTGGATCACTTGGGTATTTTCAGCAAAGAAAGTACCCAATCTCAAATTTTTAAAAATGAAAAAGGAAGAAGAGCCCTTCTTTCACACTACAACAAGCACAATCAAGAAATGGAGCTCCCTCTCTCCCCTTACCTAATTCAAGTGATCATACGAGGGAGGCCAGATGAGCTCCCTATTGAATGGAGAGAGCGGAAAAATATGAAATAACATTTCTTGGGTACTTTCATTGTCGAAAGTACCCAAGTTCCAAGTTTTGCTTGGGTGAGAACACATGTTTGCTTGGAGGTGGACTAACGATATATCTAGGGACCTTTCACCTCCTTGGATATGGAAAAATGAAGAAATAAAATTTTTAAAAAATGCCCTCGATCTTGTCACGGACTTGTAAAGAATGCAGCCAATCAAGTCTTGATAAAGCGAATTCATTTGGGTATTTTCGGCAACAAAAATACTTGATTCAGAGTGTTTTATAAAAACAAAAAGAAGAAGAGCCCTTCTCTTGTGCTATCGCAAGCGTAATAAAGAGTGGAGCTCCATCTTTTTCATTTATTTCAAGCAAGTGAACAGAGGATGTAGACTAGTTGAACTCCATGCCAAGTGTGGAGTTATTAAAAGAACATCACACGGGTACTTTTGCCAGAAGTAACCATGTTGAGATCTCAACGACCTAGAATCTAAGGAGTGAATTGTGTTCCTTGGCTCTAAAGCCTACAAAAAACACACAAAAAAATGGTAATTTCTTTTCTTAGAAGTCTTGCAAGCACATTAAACTACAAGGCTAGGGATCTTTAGTGAATGATAGAATGAGAAAATCGGCGAGAGCTTCTCTCTAGAAAAGAAATTAAAGAAAGAAGACTAGCTTGCACTTGCGTGCCTTCATTCCTACAAATTGCCTCCATAGGTTGGCCTAGGATCTCTAGCGATGTTGATGACTAGACTAGACTAGGAAACTTAGGGAGATTTGAGCTCCCTAGATTTACAGCCCTACAAAAAAAAATTAAAAAAAACAATTTAAGGTTAATAAAAGCTCCTAGAAGCTTGAAGCATGGAGGTTGCGAGGTAGAAGAAGAGAAATACTAGAGAGGTGTTATTAGGGACGTAGAAATACTAGAGAGGTGTTATTAGGGACACTGAGAGTTGTTCTCTCCTTACGGATGCATTGACAACAACTTTAAAAGAGAGTAGATAAAAAAATAAAAAAGTAAACGAACTTGCGTTCACATCCTTCATCTGCGAGCACTCTCAAGAATGATGTGTGGCTCTTGCCATGATGGTGAGGTTCATTAGATTAGATCCAACCTTGTAAGAAATAACTAGAGGTCAAGTTCCCACCAGTAGTTGATGCTTTGATGAAAATCAAATAGGACCATAAAAAAAGGGTAGACCTCAACTCCTTGCAAGAAAAAAAAAGGTAAGAGTTGCACTTTTGCCACCCTAGGACTAATGAGAACATTGACCAACATAGAAGAAAACTATGAAAACAAAAATGCTCACCTCCTAGCTCGTTTAAAAGTGCCTATAAACAATAGGTTATTGAATTTCAACAATGGAAAATATGAGTAGCTCGAAGCTCCTTGGTTTTGGAGGCCTCCACAATGCAAGAAGAAGACTAAAATAAAATAAAATATGGAGTCTATCTCCTTTCGTAGAGCTCTTCTAAGCACCTTAAAGCAAGTGGTGATGGAGCTCTAGCGAAACAAAAAATATGCAACATGTGTTCTTCTGTTAAGCTCCTGCAACTGCATACGAGGAGTGGCTAGCAAGATCAATTGGCAAGTTTTAAAGAAAAGCTAGGGTACTTTTGTTGCCAAAAGTACCCCAAACATTGAGGGACGATATAAGTGCGAGAAAGTTCCTCTCAAAGTGCAAGATGTGTGTTTTGAAAAATTCATCCCTCCTTTCGACAAACCTTGGGAGCTCATGAAATCCCTAACTATGGCAAGCATTGAAAAAGGATAGTTTTAAAAAATAAAAAAATAAAATGGATATGGGGAAAAATAAGAAAAAAAATTTAATAGAAAAGGAGCCCTAGTTTCTTCTACCACATAGAACAAACACGAGATTTACATTCTTTAAAATTGAACAAACCAATTCAAAGGTTGCAAAAGAAAATCAAGAATATAGGGAGAGATCACTCCTTCCTTGAATAAATGATAAAAAATAATAAGAACACATAAGCACTTAAAGTTGGAGATGGTGTAGAAAAATAAAAAATCAAAAAATCAAAAGAAAGGTTTGCAAAGCTCATTTGTTGTGGAAGGATTACATGGTTATCTGTGGCAACAAAGGCCTGAATAAAGTAAATTGAACATATGGTTACGTCCTGAATACTTTTGGTTGCAACTTGCAAATGAAATGGAATTACATTTTATTGTAAATGAAGACCTTGAAGAACACGTTTCCAAGAAACCCTAGTCCATTCAACTCACTTGATAATACAACTTCAAGATGGCAAGATTATGAAACAGAATGCAGTAGAAAATACAAACTTACTTCTTCCTCGATTTTGTCATAGTGTTGCAATTGCAAGGACCTCTTTCAAGATTGTGCCATTTCTTCCGTCTTTCTGTGCTATTTTGAGCTAATCCACATGTGAGAATGCTTTTGTTTTCTTGTAGTAGTAAACCTCAGTTCTCTTTCTTGCTTTCCTTGCATTTACAATTTGAAATATAATTGCTAGTTGTTTGAACCCTAACATTGTCATTTATATTATCCTATGCTTATCGTCCAACTTATCGCTTTTACCTTTTAGCTTACTGGAGGTTGTATGCCTTTCTTTCTTTTACCCATTCACCATGGTAAATATTTCATATCCCTTGGTGATCCAAGGATGGATATGTCTTGGTTTTGTTGTTTTGTGTACGAGTTATATGTACAATAAATATCAATGTGTTTTCCTACTAATAAAATATTCTCATGGAATTTATTATTGTGGGTTTCCTTTCATGTGTTCAATTTCCTTATTGATTAATTAATGTTGTAATGCGCCATACATTGATAGATGGTGAGAGTATCTAGGTATATAATGTATAATCCTATCAATCGCATTGAATTTGCAGTGAGGTCCTTTGTAATGCCAATGAGCATTGAGGCGTCCTTTGGGCTCCTAATCTTCTTAATACATCTCTTGATAATAAAATAACACCTCTACCCTAATCAATATAGATGGGTTAATTTTTTATGTACAATGTTTCTAGCCTTGATGCAACAATTTTTTAACTAATTTTTTACAAGTTTCACCACTAAAGGCTTAAATTGAGTTTTTTATCCATTTTCATGATTTCAATCAACTAATATTAGTGGAAGACAAAATTTAATTCAAATTTTTTTTTAGGAATCATCAATTTAATGAAGACAACTATTATGTGCTAAATATGTGGCATTGGCCATGAAAATTGTCTAATTTTCAAGGTGGAATTTTCTCAATACATTTGGACAAAAAAATGTTGAGAGATACACCCACTAACTGGCTTGTTTATTGGTGGAATATCTCCTTCCAAAAAAGATAATTTATCATAGTATTTTATTTTAAAGGTAGTTACTTAAGTTATGTTCTACCTAACATATGAAAATCAGTAAAAAGGTAGCATTGTTTTTATTTAACATTTTCTTAAGTGTTAAGACCCCTATAAAAAAAATTCTTGGAATATCTATTATTTTGACAATTTGAGAAGTGAATTTTTCTTTTTTATCTTTCCAGCATATTAAGTTGCCCTTAATTGGTAATCATTTTCAATTTCAAGATCATTCAACATGATATATGTTTATAATTAATTTATATAATTTAATTGTTCTTTGGCCTTGTTGTGGTCATCCATATCTTTTATTTCATAAAATCTCATTAAAAATGCATTCCAAAAAGGTTTGCAAATGTCATTTTTAACTCACCTAAGAAAACATTGTACCCCTTTGAATTTTAAGGGTTAAAGGACATTGAAAGATCCTAGAATCTTGAAATATTTTTTCCAATCAATATGGGTGTTATATATAGTCAAAAATAAATAAATTAATGTGTAAACATATTTTTAAAAATTCATGTGGTTCATTTGGGATGTTGTTATTTTCATGGATATTAATTTGGTATATAGGTTTTCATGAAAAATTAAATGTCTTTTCAACAATGAGCAACTTCTTTCCTGGAACATAATAATGGTGTTCATGATGTGTCATTTTAGGGAGATTCCATTTGTAACCATTTTAACAATTACACTTCTACTCGTGCTTTCATTTTATCATTTTTAATGCATACCATGAAATGTTATAAATCAATAACTAGTGTAGGGTTGGCAGTATTGGGTTTTATTCAATCGGGTTTTATTCAATTTTTAAATAAAACCTGAGTCCCAGGATAGCATCATAATCGGATTTTAATTGATTTATTTATTGCAGTTATATTAATAACTAGGGTTTGACATTCAATTTTGCCTTTGCCGCATTGGCGGTGGTAGGGGTGCAGGTGGCCCGGGGCTTGACCAACTTCGAAATAAAACCAAGTTTTATAGAGCGAAAATCGAGTTTTATTCATTAAAACCAAAAACCTGATTTTCTAATGGAAAAAAATCGAGTTTTTTCCAGCCCTGAACTAGTGAAAAATTGCTTTCTCATAATGAAATGAACTTCCGCTAAAGTCCATATAATTCAAGGTTTTATGGCAACATTTCTACTTATGTATGTATTTGGGCCATTAGAAGGTTGTTTTGTCACTTCATATATTGTAGGGGAAAAAATGTGACAAGTATTTCCAAGAGCACCTTTATAGATGTCCTTTTGCGATAGATTTATAATAGATTGCATCACGCCTACCTTTTTTCAATGTTTATTGTATGCAACAATTTGTTTTGATTAATTAGTTGCTACCTACTTATGGCTCACATCTAAGGAAAACATTACATCCCAAAGGTATCAACTTTAAGGAGTAGGTTTTATGGTGCAAAAAAAAATGCAACTCATAATTTTTGTATTGTTTAATTGGAAAACTTTGTTTAATGTCATTAAATTTTTTCAAGTAATTTGAAGATAATTTATGTCCCTTGATTTCTTTTATCCCCACTATGTTTTGGTTCCTTTTCATTCTTCAATAGTGGTAGGATGTATTAAATTTTATTCAATTCATTAACGGTTTGATTATATTTCTTGGGCATTAGGAGGATTTCAATACCTTCTAATCTTTGTTATGTCATTAATTTACTTTCAACGATCGCTTAATAAATATTATTTTTCAAGTAAATGAGGATTTTTTTTTTTCCCATAGTCACTACACAAGAAAAAAAAAACTTATCAAACATCTCAATTTTTTTCATGTCTTGTTGTAACCCTAAGATTGAATTTGCGACTAAGTATGAAATGCAAGGGCCCACGAGGCCAAAAAATGTGTTTAGGTGTGAAACACATTCTCACAAATGAAGCAAAGTGCAAAGGATGGAACCCAATGACTCCAAAGTGCATTCTCACTTTGGGAGTTGCATTCGTGCGGGAGTCACAAATATTCAGAACCTTGGTTGGAAAGGCAAACAAGCACCAAATTGACCTTCAAGATACCATTAGAAAGTTCTTGAAGCGTACATGCTTAAAGTGCCTCGCATTGTTCATTCAAACTTGATTTGCATGAATTATGATCAAAAGAAACGGTGGGAGTCAAATTACAGGGGTCAAATAAACTCTGATTAGGGCGTGCTAAACACTATTGGAAAGATCTTTTTGAGGGTTATAATATATTCCCTCACATTCCCAAAAAAAAACTTGATTTGATAAAGATGTGAACATCCAAAGTTTTGGGACAACAAGAGTCCCATTTTTGGGACTCCCACTTGGGAGTCCTAGGGAAAAATGACATTTGGATGTAATACCTACAAAGAAGCATAGAGTACACTATAAGGAGGGGAGTGGTGCCTCCTCCCAAAGGTTGCGGGCAATGTAAAGCTTGTGCTTGAGGTTGTCTTTATTAAGTTCGTTGCATCACTTCCATTCAACTTGCATTAACCACCTTATTTTTTTGGTTGTCCAGGTTATCTCATTTTGAACTCTTGCTTATGAGTTAGTCCTAGTCCCATCTCGGAGCTCCAACACACTCTCCTACCCTCGAAGTGTTATGAGTTAGGAAGTGTGCCCCAACTTCTTTTTTTTCCCATTGTTTTGTTCTAGGACCCACATTTTGGTCTTTTAAGGAGTTTGGGGGTGCATCATTTCCTATGGCTACATGTTGCAGTACATGTTAATTCAACACACATTTTCTAATACTCCTTTTTCCACCTTTTTTTAATTTTCAAACCAAAATCAATGGCAACTTTTCATGCATAAGGAAAACATGATCTCACAATGTTGGTGGGAGATGAAGGGTTTGTTTAAGTGATGGAAAAATGCCTTTGCGTAATGTTTGGCTTCTAGTTGGGTTTGGTTCATGTTTCCAAAGATGTTATGTATGGAGATAATAATGTTATCATTAGTTCCATCTACGAAGTCCCATCATTTGGCCCCCAAGGATTACAATGGATGGTTAATAATGGTAGGTATCAAACAATTGGTGAAAGTTTGGTTCAGAATTCACAAGATATAATTTTCACACCGGGCATGATTGTGTCCATTGCTAATTGTGTTTTTCTAGTAATTGAAGTCAAGGTTGATCTTGATGACCAACTAATGCACTTTGGATCCTCAAAGTAGCTTTAGGAATCAATATTCACTAATCTCTACAATTCATCCAATGAAGATGAGAACTTTGGCATTAGTTCTAATGTGTTCAATGCATGTGAGTGAGAGAATGTTGTTTCACAAGGGCCAAGTGAAACCCATGTGTCGGTGTCATCAACTTCAACAAGTGTCATGCGCAGTGTTGTGGATTTTCTGAAAACAATGTCCCAAATTTGGCATACTTTTAACTAGTTGAAGTCTTTGGATTATGCCACAATGAGAATTGAAGCAATCAATTTTCATCCCATGAAGTTTGATAACGACGTGTTGTTTGAGCTTCCTTTTGTCTGCAAGCCAATGGGAGTTTCCAAACAGATGCAAGGCATGGACAAAAAATACAATAGTCATGCTTGGTGCAAGGTGAAAACAACCAACATTAACTATTTTGGTTTGGCCTTTTGAAGTACTAAATGCTTAGGCCATCTTTGATGTTAAAATGACTTTTGTTATGTGTTTATCTAATCTAATGCTTGCAATGAAGTCGATTAGAATGGTGATTTGTCTCAAGTTCTTGTTGCTAGCGAAATTGTCCTGCCTCCTCTTGCTTGCACCATTAATTATTTGTAAGGTTTGTGGTTTTTCCCCCATGTGTGTGCATACTTGTATATGCCACATGTATTATGTGGTTCATTCATTGTCCAATTTGTTAAGAGCAACCATCCACCTTGGAATGCATGCGCATCCTGTTTCCAAAAGAAAGTACAGAGAGTCCTTCGAGGAGGTGAAAAGCATGGTTGCAGAGGAAGTTCTATGTATGCCCAATGTTACATCTTCCGCAATAGCCTTGGTTGCGAGTAAAATGTTTTTGTTTCATCACCTTTTCAATGAGGATGGAAATGTTTTTGTGGAGCTTTTAAAAGGTGAAAATTTTAATCAAACCATGTTAATGTTCGTTCCTTTATGTTCTCCTAATATTTGTAACCTAATATCATTGTTCAAACATCGCATGAGGAACATGGACTCCCTTGATTCCATCCGCATGTTCAAGTCCATGAGTCCTTATGATTACATTTAGGACTATTGTTTTCTTGGGCAACAATCTAATAAAAAAGTTTATCTTTTCAAAATGTCGGTCGAAAGGGATGGTTGTGGAGTTGATTTAGTCAAGTGAATACAACATGGGGATGATTTGGAAAATTCTTAAATGATGTTTGATCATGTCAAACATGTTCAAGGTTGGATGACCAAGGCTTGCCTTGTTTATGACCTTATCTATTGCAAAGTAATGTTTATTGCTATTTGTGATATGTAGTTAGAGGACATTGTATACTTTAGAAGAAGTTGAATGTCATTGTTCTAAAGAAAGGTGTAACAAATCCAAATTTTAGAGGCTTCATGGCAGACAATGCCTAAGCAAATTGGAATGATGTCTATATTATTTATGTGACCAAAGATCCCACTGTGAAGTTGATTAACAAGGATAATACTTGTCTTTTCCATTAAATTCAATCATTAGATAGGCACACAAAGCAACTCATTGTTATGAAGTTCCAAGATTGGCACAAAGTTTTTTGTTATGATTATAAGAAAACAAAATCCTTAGAAGAAGCTAATGTCTACTATGCTGCAATTTGATCTTGGTGGTATTCTTTTGGGGTTGTTGCCAATGGTGCAATTCATGAACTCAACAACTAGCTAAGCTTTTGGCATTTTCAAGTGAGGTAATGGGGAAGATTCATGCTAGATGTAAAAAATTTCTGCACCATTTTGTGCATTGAAAATAATTATTCTTGTTATGCTTTGAATCCATTTCTTCAATGCGAATGTAGAAGATCTCCTTGGGGGAGGAAGCAAAAATGCCAACTTGTAACCTATTGGAGACAATTCATGACATTTGGCTTTAAGAATTTGGGAAAAGAGGTGCCTACTTGCATGTCACCACCTCAAATGATTATGTGTGAACTTTTAGGCAATCAACATAGTATTATGCTTTCCTTCACAATGGTCACTCAAGGATTGGTCCGAATAGGGATGAATTACGATTGTGTAAGGTGAACTAATCTAGTGATCCATTACAAATGCTACTATAGTTGTTAGATTAGCTTCGGGTTCTTCATATACATTGAGGATACCCCATTTGGAAGGTGAAGAGGTATTTGGATTTGTCAAATGAAAATAAAATTAGCTCCCTTGATTAGAAGGCGACTTGCATAGGCACAATCATGTAAATTTCTCTTGTCCATGAGTTGAATTCACTTCACGCAACTTTGCACCCAATGGAAATGTGGGCTAGTTTAACCATTCACAAGAGGGCTTCCCAATTTTCATTCATAACGATGAAGAGGTGTTGGAATCCCTTTGTGGTGATGATGTTTAGCACATTGAATGATGTCACCCCAAGTTCAATGCCCAATGTTCGATGTTGCAAAAAGACACCAAACATTATTGCAAGGAAAAAATCATTTCAAGGATAATAGAACGGGGCATTCCTACTCCTTGTTATGTTGATAATTGGAATGTTGCGAGAGATGCATCAATTGAGCTACACAAGTTATGGTTTTGTCATGATGATCAAAGTCATTGTGTTGGAGGCATCAAAAAAGAGTACACAATTGACATGCTTGTTGTGTTTTTTTAATGGCATGTGCAGGAAAGAACAGATCTCACCCAATATGAGGTGCTAGCATTAGAGGAAGCTGGTTTTATCTTTTTTGAAAAACCGAAGTGGCACCCTAAAAATCTCTTTGGTGATGATGCATATCTTCCTATCAATAAATTGATGGATGTAGGTAGTTGGCTGAAAACTCAAAATAGGAAAAATATTCGTCTTGCTTTAATATTCAAGATTTCTACTCAACAATAAAACAAATGGGAGGTTGGACATGTTATTTTGGCAAACATCTTACCACCCACCAATGTTCCTTCTCCTTGCTATGGAAAAATATATCTAGAATCATTTTAGGTCCAAATGAAAATCATAAACAATATGAGGTTATAATTGGTAATTTCCTTACTTGCATTTGCATAAATTTGGTGTCAATGATGACAAGCTCATTGGGTGAACACAACAAGTGGGTGCATTGTAAGAACTTAAATATTAAATCTTGCAACATGTGATGTTCTATGGGCTAATGGAAATGTTCATTCATCATCCAATTTAGAGTTGGAACAAAGTCCATAAATTAACATCTATAACTACAGCAGTGGAGTAGTTAGATATAACCAATCTCAATTTTCTAATTCCTGGGAAGTAGAAGTGACTTTGTCTCTAGTTGAAATAAAGTGGTTTCAATTTCATACTTGTTAGTTAGATGTAGAGGTGTTCGTTCAATTAAGGAAGTTTGAAAATTTTAATGTTTCAGATGATGTACATACACAAAATATATTTTTTACTAATATTCTAAAGTTAATAGGTTTTATTTTGCTCAAATTGATTGCCATACATAATATTAATATAAAAACCACAAATTGAGTATGTGACTCACAAAATATATTGAAAAAAATTAAATCAAACAATTACCAATAATTACCAAACATCACCAAAAACATTTTAATATAAAAGTTGTCTTTTTGCATGAGCCTCTTTGATTCAACACTAAAAGCTCTAAAACTTTAAAGGGTCCTAATGTTTTGGCTCCCAAGAAAATACTTCAAATTCCTATCCCTTTGGCCCCAATATATTAAACTTTTACAAAACAATTAGAGCAAAATATTTGGGTTTAAGTAGTTTACTATGATGAACATCTCAATTCACATATGGGGAACACTAAATTGAAATCAATCTCATCTTCTCCTTTTGATTTGTTGGTACTTGTCATAAGTACATTGTTACAAAAAATACTTTCACAATCTTGAAACATCATTGATTTCGATCGATAAGGGGAAAATTAATTGTAGCCCATTGAAGTACATAGACTTGGAGTGAATGCCTAGTCCTTTAAATCCTTGTTCATCTACCTATATTGTCCAAAATTCTTCAACAAATAACATTTTTCATATATTTTCATCCAAAAAATTCATCTACTGTTCATCCATATATATACATGTGGTATAATATTTTGCCACATCAGCAAATATTCTATCCAATGTGGCAAGAGTATTTTTGGCATATTCCATCAACGTCATAAAAAAGATGTTAAAAAACATTTCATCCTGCTCATAAGCTCATGCTCACAGGCTCACAAGCTCACAATATGGCGTCATTGAGAAAAAACTAAGTGTCTTGCTCAATTATTTTTGGTTTTTGAACATCCATTAACATTGTTTTATGGGTGGTTGGGGAAGAATGTTACACCACAAGTTTTTGTCTTTTTTTTTGGAGTTATGGAACTTTTTTACTTTATGAACTTAAAAAAAAAAGAATTAGAATTAGGACTTAATAACAGGGACTGTTTGAGGAAAATGATGATGCACATAAAGGTTTCATGAATGGTTTGGATGGCAAATTCATGTTGGGTGGGAAGTGATCTAATATTTTTTGAAGGACACACATGGGTTTTATGTTGTTAAGAAAAAATATCCACATTTATGGGAGCTCTAAAAGGGAATGGGAATTCTATCAACAAACTTGGGGTCATTGAATTGATTTTGTGAATTAGTTGTTTGTAATTATGTTTCTCCTTTGTTCAACTTACTAGGTGGAATATTATTGTGGGGAAAGAACATTCTATTTATGTTGAAAATCCTTAATCTGTGGTGGTGTTTGTGAATTGCCAAAAGAAGATTAATGAGCTTTTGAGAGAGAAACCAAAAAGTGTTGATTCTTTAAGGTCCATTGAATAAATTTGGTAGATGTTTAGGTGAGTTAGAAGATGGTTGAAAAACAAGGTGATTATGCAATTATGTTGGTTTTGTGATTATTACAAAAACTAATCATTATCCATTCTCTTTTTTATATTTGTATCTATGATTAATAGAAATTGGTATCCTCCACCTTCGGCTATAGTATAACCGAAATGAAATCTTTGAAACAACGTTCATAACATATAATCTACATACACAATAATGACAATTCAAGCACTTCAAAATGCTCACTTATTGCCATAAATAAAGACAAACATTTCATGATCCCCAAATATATTTATCTTTGACAATCCACTCCTCCCAAATGCCTTGTTGCTTATACACCAAATCACACAACATTTTTAAAACACAAGCATTACCATGCATTAGCATACATTAACCATTTGGTATTTCACAATTTTCAGTCCAACATACATTCACTAAAGAACTTGACAATTCAATGATGCAAACCAAAATCCTTTGCACTAGCTTCAAATTTCTTATGGCATGTTTTTCAATTCTCCCACGTTTAGGTTTTTAGACTTCAATTATTCCAAATCAACATGTTTACAATTAACACCATCATTGTATTATATCTACCATAATTCATTCACAAATATTTAACATAAGATGACTCTCACAAATGTACTACTAACACTATGAGAAAAAAATTCCTTTAAAAAACTTTTCAAACATTCTAGTATCCTCAATGGCACCACATTCATCATCGCAACATAAATCCAACTATTGTCAACAACTTGCAAATCCCAAGGTCCTTTGCATTATCATCTATTCAACATAAACTTCCATATAATTGTTTTTTAATATTCACATTATAATGTCCATTTTCATTCCATCTATCCCCCTAATCACATTTCCACCTTGCATGTTGCTGCAAATTGATTCAAGTGATTACAATTCATACATCACAAAATCCCCCACACCTCACAAAGATCGTGACTTTCCTAGTCCTCCTATCAATTCCTAAAGCATTTTCATTTATTATACATCTTATCAATTAAAAAGATTAAACACATTGAAAGTCTAACCTCCATATCCTAATATTTCAACAAAACACACTAGTAATAGTAGAAACATTTCCTTAGTTTCACTTATGTAGACCATTGTGTAGTGATCATTAAATCACGACTCCTAACCATATTCCTTGTTCACACTTCCCAAGCGCAACAATAATATTCTTCCACACATTGCACAAGACAAGTTGACACCCTAGAATTCCAAATAAATGTTAGTTTGAAATCACAATGTTATCATCTTCACATAAAAACATTCATGAAACATGTTTAAAACATTGTAACATTCATTAAAAACAAGCATTAAGTGATTTTCTATCAAAATATGAATATGATTGAAAGTTAAAAGAATAGTCATTAATTTATGCGAATTTTTAAAAGTTAAAGGTAATCATGGGAAGTTTTGAAATTGGCTTTAAATGTTCATGAACTTGCAAGATCTAATAAAAGCTTGAAATTTCCAAAGCAAGGCTTTCCTGATGCAATATGTGGAAAATGACTCTAAAAAGCTATTTTTTGGTTTTAGGTTGGGTCCACATTAGGTTCAAATCTAAATGAACTAGTGCCTATTGGGAACTTTTGGTGATGAAAGTAGGTGTACGTGTGCCAAATGTTTTTTTGTAGATTTTTCAAATGGAGTTTTTCTTTGTGGGCAAGAGCTATTGCACAAATATTGTAGCTACTTGATGTTGGTGTTTACTTTCCCTAAAACTTGAACTCATTTTCAAGATGTGGGAATCAAGATTTACTATAGATGGGTCCAAGCATGATCAAGGTATCCAAAAGGATCGTCTCATTTTATATTCACTAGACCGTCTCACTTAAACATGTTGAAATTTAATGATACATTCATATTGGAAGTTTGATTTTATCATAGATAGATACATTACAAAGGTACTATTCTATGCATAGAATTTCAAATTTGAACAAGTTTAAGGATTCCTACTAAGTCCTTGAAAAAAATTAGGACTTTGTCACATGAGAAAAACAAAATTCAAGGATTCATAAAGAATGTTTAAACAACTTTTTTTGGACTAAGATTTTTACCACAAACACCTTATGTGTTAATGTGTGTAAAATGTATGAATGTGACAAGAACCATATGCCTTATTGTAATGTAATTTTTTTCAAAAAGTCAAATTTTTGGGAATTTTAAGCCATTGATAGAAAATGGCCCACATTGGATAAATTTTATTATTCTCAATTTCATAAGTGAAACAATAAATACTTTAGAAGCCTACATCAAATTTAAAACAAAATTATTTCATTTGACATGAGAAAAAAGGTGAAATGTAAAACATGTCATGGGAAAAGTGAAGAAAAAAGTGAATTTAGGAGTCCTAGGAGTGAGTCTTTATGTTTCAAAGGGGGTGCCCTGATCATGCTTGGACCCAAATCTAAGAACTTTTTATTCGTTACTTGATGCAATTGGAGGCAAATGTTGAATCCACAATGAAGTCTGCAATTTCTGAGCTTGGCCTTTTTATCACACCTCAGCCATGAGTTCCTTCCCTTGCCAATTACATTAAGGATTGGAAACTTGTTCTTTGGGAAACAAGTTTTTTCAAAGAGTTTAGATTGAAGGACGACATCAAATGTACCAAGTTGTTTGACCAATAACTCGATGGTAAGGAGGCCTCTAAATGGGTCCTCTTTAGGTGAGTCCAATTTGTCACATTGATTGTATTTTTTTTCAATGATGGTTGTAAGATTATTAAAATCATGTTTCTTTTTGCAGGTATTTTAATTTCAAGCTCCTTCCAATAGGAGCAATTTGTGCCTACCACCTTTTCTTCTTATTTGGAGAGACCCAAAAGTTAACAACAACATGTACCAAAAGGACCTACTCAAGGATTGGTCTAATCCTCACCTCATAGAATATGGGTGGTAGCTTGATTGCCCTAAGGATTATACATCTTTTTTTGAGGTTTCTCTTTGTGAAAGTTTTGAACTTGGGTTTATAGAAAAGGTTATAGAAACCCACATGTCCCAAGGTCCCAAAAAATCCAAGGATACCACTAAAAAGAAAGCTAAAGAGAACTTTTTGACTTCAAAATCTATGGTTAACATAGAGAGGCCCCAAGATGATTTTTATGAGACCTTGGATATCCATAAGGAGGCACCACTTACCTAGGCGTCTAGTGCGGTTTTGTTGCCCCCTATTCTTGTGACTTAAGAAAGACCTCCACTCCCTAGTCATGTCTTCATTCCTTCTACCAAAAGGATAAGGTTCATCAAAAGGGCACTTAATGTCTCGTGGAATTCAATTGCATGTAGTTGGCTCAAAAGCAAGAATTAGTTGGTGGAAGAAGGCAAGATTTCACACATCATGAAAAAGGTAATTTCCGTTTGACATTTCTATATTTGAATGTGATTCCTCTCCATTTGTCTCCATGACTCTTGCATTAAATCTATTTGAGGTTTCATGTAAAGGGAGAGCTGATTTCCTTCTTGCCAACATTCATAGAGGTGTTCCTATCCCATTTGTGTCCAATCCAACTTCAATGATTCCAATTTGGACTTGATTTTTTAAGGACTATGTGGAGTCAATATTTTCTTTTGCAAAGCATTACCTTTTAAAGAGGGGAATAATTCTTCTATTCTACCCAAATGATCTTTAAGTGCAAAAGGAAATCGCATATTTTGTTAATGCTTATGAATTTACCATAAAGCTGGAAGTGGATTATGATAAACTCCCTTCCCATTATTGGCATCAAAAATAAGATTTGAAAAGTATGTTATTGCCATCACTTGAATCATGCATTCTCCTTTTGTATGTAATTCTCGCTTGCATTTTCCCTTACCCCATGAGTTTTTATTTAGATGCTTATTAGCAGGGCCATCTTCTTTGCTTTTATCAATTTCCATCTTTTCCTACCTTCTTTTATAGTCACTTTTCAAGGAATTTCCGTTTTGGAGGAGGATGTTCTTTATAATTAATGAACCTCTAAGAGTTCCATGACCATCTTGACCTTAGGTGTACCATTCAAAAGTGTTAGAGAGATTCATGCTTTCATTTTGTAGGCCTTCATGGAGGCTTGCTCTCCTTTGAAATTTTTCTGGACACTGTTATGGTGAACTCCATCATTATTTAATGCATTAAATGTTCGACTTTCAAATATATGTAAGTTTTTGACACCAAGGAGACTTTTGCAAGTAACATAGTCTAAGTATGTGAGACAATCAAAAGGCATGTCTTAGCGCTAAAGGTAGACCCTATAACCTTTGTGAAATAATACTTCCATTGGTGAAGGAAGTTGATCTCTAGTATAGTGAGATGTTGAGTTACTTTTTGGATCCAAATTGGCCACCCAAGAAGAGAACTAAAAGGGTTATGAATTGTGAGTAAGTTTTGGTTATCTTCATTTCATGTTCATGCATTCCTTTCAATTGTTCATATCAATTTAATCTTTTTTTTCCCTTGCAAATAGGTGCTCTCACACTCCCAAGCTCCTTAATATATTCAAATGTGAATTTAAAGTGAAAACAATAGAAAGATAAGGAGTTGGGGCATGTTCTTTGGTTCACAACACTTCAGGGGTAGAGGGGCATGTTAGAGCTTCAGGATGGGGACTAGGACGAGTGACAAGCGGGTCAATTATTCATGTGGACTTGTACAAACCAAACAACAAGTTAATTAGTGCATAGTTGGAACATTTTTGGTGCACGGATGAACCATAGGCAAATACAGAGTCACAAGACTCATCACAACCCAGATTTGGGGGAAGCCACCACCTTCCCCCTTATAGTATTCTCTATGCTTGGCCATGGGGCCAACATTCAAATGTCATTTGTCTTAGGACTCCCAAGTTGGGAGTCTCGAAATTCTTGAAATTAGGACTTCCATGACTTTGAAGGCTCATAACTTCTTGTGCAGACCTCCGATTGAGATGAGGTATAAGAAAACGTTGTAGCCCTCATCAAGATCTTTCCAACGATATGTGGCACTCCACCTGTACATAAGTAAATCTGGGCGATTCTTGACTTTTAGTGTTCTGGAGTCAAATTGACAGTTTGACTCCCAACCTTTCTTTTGGCCATAACTTATGCCTTAATTACCCAAATGGGTCATGCAAGTTCATTTTAGATATCTAAGTTTTAAGAGATTTCCAATGACATAAGGAAATTTTCAATCCAATTAATTTTGGCCCCTGCAATCTTCCTTTAAAGATTTGGGAGTCCATCGAGACTCCAACTCCCAAAGTGGAAGTTCATTTGGTGTGAAGGTTCATTCCCTCACACTTTCCTACACTTCCAGGAGCATGAAATGTGACTCCCAAGCTTCATTCTTAGCTTGCACCTTTGCCAACCCTTGCTTTGGTCGCGAGCCCAAGGTTAGGGTTGCGATAGGTGCCCTCTCCTCCTCAATCTACCAAAATGCCCTTCTTTACACACAAGACTTCTTTCCAAGTTTATTAATTAGCCCAATTTTGCCTTCATATGTTCAAGTTCAAATCGTACTTATGGCTATTATAGATTCCCATGATCCATTTTCTGATATTTCCAACATTGATTTAATTATTCTTGCATACATAGATGATTTGCTTTTAGATGCATAACTTTTAATTTCACATTCCTTGTTTGAACTTGGGGGTGGATAACTTGGATTTTTGGGATATATAGTGGTTGGAGGGAAAGATTTATTTGTTTTCTTTTCCAAGTTCTTTTTTGAATTATTTTAATACCCATTTGTGCATCAATTGGTTCTAGAGTTCACATAATGTTTAAACCCATTTTCTCCAACTTCAATTAAGTGAAAATAAAACATATTTGCCCTTTCCAATTTTAATATATAACAAAAAAGCTAAAAATTCTTTCATCCTTGTAATTCATGGACTTGAGCTAATGTCTCATTTTGTTTGAGAAGGATTATGATTCTTCTTCCCTTTCTTTAATGGCTATGTGTGCATTTTCACCTCAACAAGTGGGACCAATCCTTCATGGGAGATAAATTTTGATATGTAACACTATCAAGATATTCTATGCATTTATTCATGGTTATGGCTTTTGTGAATTCAAAGTGATTTCAACATGCGCATATGTTTCATTTTGTCATTCATCATGTCCACTTAGTGAATTTTATGTTAAATAATGAATTCTCATCATTCTTTGTTATTTTAAGTCCATCCCTTGTCATTTAAGATCAACCTTTCTTTGATATATTTTAAATAATAATTTGGGACTTCTCTATAAGTAAATTCCCATATGAGATTTGGGACAAGGAGAAACAAAATTTTGCCTTGATGTTTTGTGCTTGATGAATCAGTTCTTTAATCTTCACATTCTTCCACTTATTTTCTATCCTTTGTTTTTCCCTTCTTCCTCAATCTCTTTTCTATCTTTAACATGAAAATTGTGAATGTTTTTTGGTTATATTTATTCCTCCTCATCCCTGAAGTGAAAACTTGATCCTCCTGAGAAATTTTAATTGTAATTTATCATTGACAGTACCATGGCCATCCTCAAATGAATAAGGATGGAAAATTGTGAAGCTCCCATGGTGACTAATAGTGTATGACTCTTTATCACACAAAAAATACACAAATATAAATTCACCTATAAAAATATGGTTAACCCCAAACAAGGTATGCAATTGAACATATTTTAATACTTCTTCACAAGTGTTATTATGTCAATCAATCCAAGGTCTAGTTCCTTCTAATAGGAAATTTCATGCAAACGTATCATGGACTTAATATCAAACTTTGAAGGAATTTCTATGATTACTCAATGTCTTTTGTTGTTACATTGGTGGACATTCGCAAATATTTTTTGCTCTATATTGTCTTCTTGCAATTGGGAATGAATTCCTACCAACACATTTCTTCACCTACATTACATTGTGATTGATTTCCCTATCTTAAGATGCAGCTAAAGGTGAACTACAAACTATGTCTTATGAGTTTATAGAATGGGTTTCCCTTTAAGACAACTAGTTCTTGCTCCACCATGTGAAAGATTTCCTAGGCATAGATTCACCTCTAATTAAAATTTTTGAACTCAAAACATATTACACTAAAAAAATTTCAATTGGTTCAATGCCAATCTTTCAAAACATGGTCATGTTTACATCATCATATATTCAATACGTCATTTATGTCTATTTGAACTCTTGGATGTTGTGGTCAGTCACGACCAACATCTTGTACTTGTTTTCTTCAATACAAGTTAGTCCATCCTTTGTTTCGGACTCATCACTTAAAATAATCAACAACACATCGTTTGTGAGTAATTATTCCTTTTTCATTGTTTTTGATTTCATGACTTTTTCTCTTTAGGAACATGGAGATTGAAATTGTCTACAAATTGTTTTATGAGGTCTTTGATTGCATTCAAATGTGCACATTCAAACATACTTGTAATACTTTCACTATTGTTTCTAGCATGCGTATTCTCTTCACTTTTTTGAGGGCTTTCTAACCGGGCAAAGAACTTTTCATGTTTGTTTTTTCAAATATTTCTCTCGAAATATTTTTTTCATTGGGATATTGAGGTTGATACTTCTCTGTGTTTTGTTTTTTATCATTTATAAGCTCCCTGCAAATGCTTGCCCCTTGTAATGTTAATAATTTAGCATCTAAATTACATAGTTCATTATAATATGCCTATCTTGCTTTCAAATTGAAACCCAACATCGTGAATCGAGAGGGGCTACTTGCATTGATGTGCTTTTGATACATGTTGTTTACTTTTGATCGAAAAAGTTTGTCCAACTTTTGCAACAAATGATAATACCTCTAGTTTTTCTATGGAATTCATTTCAACTTTTCAAATAAAACAAAAAAATGTTGTTGTGTCCTTTATTCATTCTTATATATCTTGAGAAGGGTTTAAGGTTTTCACTTCCCTTTAGAGCCCAAACTACTTTGTACTCCAAAATGTGTGTATATTTAACGAATACACATTAAACCTTCCAATTAATAGATTTTTGGTTATTTTTCTACAACAATCCATGTTCATAAAGATTGGTAGTCTTGTTCATTTCACGTGCACAAGAGAAAACAAAACACAATCACACACCCAAAGGAATTTTGCACAATTCAAAAATTATATTATCATTCATGTTGAATCATTACATGGCATAGCTCACAATAGTGTTTTCTACCTCTTGATATCTATCACCCTCTTTTGCTATAGTAAGGAAAGGAGCCCTAAAAATTTGAAATGATTTCATTGTGTTCTACCATGGATGATTCCCCCACGTCTTTTTGCATGTCTTTGTCATTGTCACTCCAAGATTCTAGCATTGGAGGCAAAGTCTAAATGCTAGTTTATACTATTGGCACTAATGCATCTGCATCTTTGTAGTCAACAGGTCATGATGATTCATAGGAATCTTCTTCCGGGTTGGTGTGGTTCTCTAGCTACTTTTTTTCAATTGCGGTCTCGAAGGCATACTTATTATGGGAAACAAATCCCAATAGGCAATTAATTTGTCTCAACAACCAAGTTTTGTAGTTCCAATTTGTTGGATGTGTTGGCCATGAATTGTCTCTTGAAGCCTATCGTAAGTTATTAAGAAAGTTTTCATCAAACATGCAAATCAGTATCACATAAATTTTGTAATCTTATAAGCCATTTTTTCCCATTCAATATCCCATCTTTATTTGGTATTCTATATCGTTAAACTTCATCTCTTTCTTTCCAACCTCAAGGTACAAGTCTAAGTTTTTAGGAGTTTGACCAAACATGTTTGTTTATCTATTGCAAGAGAACAAGGATCTAAAAATAAAATTTCACACAAAATGCTCACAACATGCAAAATGAACACATTTGGACTATCAATGCGTGTTATGAAAGCTCATGGGTTAAATACCCATTTATCGATATGGGTAACAACCTAATTTGCATTAAAATGTAATATTAATGGTCTACTAATCATGGCAAATAACAGTCAAATTGTTTTTTAAAATCTTTTTATAGTAGTCTTTTGAAATTAATGTGGTAACATTGACTAAAGTAGTTTTTTGTTAGAAGATTTTTTTTTCCTACAACCTTTTTCTTCATTTTCTAGCATTTCTATTTTTTTTTGCCAACTTTTTGGTGCCATATTTTGAACTTCACATTCAACATCATCCACTTAGTAAATACAATTAAAAAATATTGTTCTTTTTTTAAATTTTTTAAAAAAAATAAGCTTCTTGTCATTTGGTTTAGGAGTAGTCCTCATGATAATCTAAGTAGGTGGATTTTTATTTTTTTTTGCAAAGCATATCACAAAATATATTGAAAAAAATTTAAACTAGACAATTACCAATAATTATCAAACATCACCAAATTTTTAAAAAAAAAAAGTCGTTCTTTGGCATGAGCCTCTTTGATTCAACATTAAAAGTTTTAAAATTTGAAAGGGTCCTAATGTTTAGGCTCCCAAGAAAATACTTCAAATTCCTATCCTTTTGGCCCAAATATATAAAACTTATACAAAACAGTGTTGAACAAAATATTTGGGTTTAAGTAATTTGTTATGAAAAACATTTCAATTCACATATGGGGACCAACAAATTGAAATCAATATCATCTTCTCCTTTTGATTTGTTGGTACTTGTCATAAGTACATTGTTACAAAAAATATTTTCAAAATTTTGAAACATCACCTATTACAATTGATAAAAGGAAAACTAATTGTAGCCCATTGAGGTATTATAGATTTAGAGTGAATGTTTAGTCCTTTAAATCCTTGTTCATTCACTTGTGTTGTCCAAACTTCTTCAACAAATAACATTTTTCATATTTTTTCATTCAAAAAATTCATATATTTTTCATCCATTCAAATACATGTAATAGAATATTTTGTCACATTAGCAAAGATTTTGTCCAATGTGACAAGGAATATTCTTGATATTTTCCATCCACATTATCAAGAAATGATAAAAAAATATTCCATCTTGTTCACATGCTCATAGGTTGACACACACATTCACAAGTTCACAATATAACAATCTTGACTTTTTCTTCCAAAACCTCTTCCAACTTGCATAGACTTTCGCTCCTTATAGTCCAAACTTCAACATTTTCCCACCACTACAAAATTCATCGAACCAATCCATCGAAAAAACACCACAATTTGTCTTGAAAAGTAAATTACAAAAAAGATAAACATATGAGTTTACCAACAAAACACAACAGATTGAACACCCACAATTCTATTACCTTCATGAATGTAAACACCTGGACCCAAAAAGCTAAACAGACAAACTACCAACTACTTGGAGAAAGCTCAATCACCATATTGGTGAATAATTGACATCTCACATCATGTGTTGGATTAAGGTAATTCAATTATTCCTTTCTACTTTTTCACCCTTTTATTTATTTTAGGCCACAATACAAGTTAGGTGAATGTTGAATGAAAGAGATCAAGCAATGATACACCAAGAGTCTAATCTTTTTGAGAGCACATTTCCAAATTATTAGAATAAGGATACAATTAGCAAGTAGCAATTGTAATTTTCATAGTGGGCAATAAAGTTCTAATTTCAAGTTTGTCTTAAGATTCAAGGTTGTGTAAGTGCATGATTTAATTTGCAAGGATAGTGTGATATAATACGATATAATGGTTTGTTGAAAGCTTCTTATATCCCTCAATTTTGAGTACACTACCACTTAATTAACCAAAAGGACTAGCCCTGAAAGTACCAAAGAATTACCTTGACTTGGTCGAGCATAGTAAGCAATATAAATGGAGTTTCCCCCTTAAAAGAAGGAACTTTTGTATAGGTAATTCTTTTGGTCATTTCTAATTGAGCAATTTATCCCAAGTGTCAACTCATAATTGCTCAATTTAGAGCTCATAAGTAAAGTAAAGAAAAGAAAACAAATAAAAAAGGCATTCAATTATGGCATATATGAGTCCTAATATTTCTTTTCAAAAAGAAAACAGATCTCATCCTCTGAAAAAATCAATTCCATACAATTTCTCAATTATCAATGTCATCCAAAACTTGTTTTAAAAAAATACCCCAAAAAAAATCACAAATTTTCTTCTGCCTTGTTCTTATTGGGTAGGGCGATGAGCACGATTGCCAGAGGTTACCATTATGCTTATTATACCCTTCAAATGTGCATTGGTACCCGACTGCCCACAAATGCCACTCCTAGCCCTGATGATACCCGGAGGTTCTCAACAGGCCCGTCGTCTTCCTCCTTTCGTCGACGCCCCCGACCCCGCCTCGAGGGTCCGGAAAGCTCCGGAACACTTGTCGGAAGGAATCGCGATCTCGTCGTCGTCCTCCTCGTTGTGGATATTGGTGTTTTTGTTTATTCTCAAGTCTTCTCAAAGGCTTGTTGAAGTTGTGAACTTTACATTTGAATATACATTTTTCCAAGAATTTGCAGCGTTTTTGTGTTGTGCATGAGGAGGGAGGAGGAGGAGCAGGTACAGGATGGTGTTGGAGAAGCTTGGGTTGCCGCCCAAGCCTTCGGCTCGTGGCCACAGTTGGACCACGGACGCTGCAAACTGCGAGGGATGCTCTTCGACGTTCTCCCTGTTCAATCGCAAAGTACCCGACCTAACTCGCTCTCTCTCTCTCTCATATTTTTTTCCCTTTCCTCTAGATTGAGCTCTTTCTATATCTTGCTCTCGTTAGTTTGGAATTTGGGGACATGGGTCGGCGGCTGATGAGGGTTTCAAGTGTGGGTATCATGGAAGAGGGTTTGAGGGTTGAAGAGCGCTGAGAAGAATTGGTGAGTGGGTGGGTGGGGTGTAGTATTACTGTCGCAGATGTGGGGGGCTTTTCTGCAACAACTGTACCCAGCAACGCCAGGTTTTGCGTGGCCAGGGTGAAGCTCCTGCACGCATCTGCGAGCCTTGCAAAAAAATCGAAGAGGCGACCCGGTTTGAACTCCGGTATGGCAAAAACAAGAACCCTAAAGGTGCAGTCCTTCTTCTTCCCCTTTACGACGCTTTTGCAGTTTTTGCAAACCAGCCTCCTTTCATTATGTTGGATTGATTCGCAATCTGAGAATTAATGCCTTCTATGCCGAAATTGAATTTCCCAGTAGCTAGTGAGAATCCAGATCTCCTTGGCTCAAATGTTTTTCCGACCAATTCAATATTCACTATTTTTGTATACTACACTTTCTGAGCTTGTTTGGTGCATTCCAAGACCTCAGAAAGTCTTTCACATTTTCCTTTTTCAATCCTCTGCTTATTGACATGTCTCTGGCTTCCTTGAATCTCCACACTCTGATGTTGTAGTAGCAATAGAGTTGCCAGATTTTCATGGCTATCCTCCAGCTGAATCTGTTTGTTATGCCCTAACTTGAAGGATTCCATATCCCATGAGCTTACGATCTAACTGCACATGCTTGGATGTCATCTGCTTACACCTGGTAGCAATCAGTTTCTGGAGCCAATTAAGTGAATTCTCATTTAGATTCTGTCAGATTAGGGTTTCCCAGATTGAGCAGTGCTCCACTAGGTCAATCAGTGCTGTCATGCAGAAGATTTGTCCCAATTGAGGGAATTTGTCCTGGTCTCTTCCACTGGCCAGTGTCAAAGCAGTCCCAGAGCCAATATTACAAATTTATTCTCATGATGAAGATCTGTGCATTCAGGGGGCTCTAGAGCAAGCAGCATGTCAGATGCAGATTTGCTGAAGCAGATTCTTGGTGATGATGAAACATCTAACAATATGAGCTTGGAAGAAATTTTGGCAAGTGCTGCTGGCAAAGACAGTGGAGATCATGAGGTTCACTCCAGTTCCAATGTCTCTTTAACTTAAATACATCTCTGTCTCTCTGTACTTAATAGTTGTTTTCAAAAGATCATACTATTCTTAACAGCTCTCCATTGTTGTTTATTTCTTCTCTCCCTCCTTTCTTGTTTGGTTCTCTTTTGGGTTTTCTTCTTGGTTTCACTGGGCATCTCCTTCTCTTGTACGTTTATTGAGAGCTATCTAGGATCCTGGCTCAGTCTTCCTGTCACTATTGTTGTTGCAACAGACTCAGTACTGTTGTTAATGTATGACATTGACCTACACCCACTACTGGGAGGTGATGAAGTCAGCGGGGATGGTATGAGGGAGGTGGTCAATAACAGTGGCTGTTGAAGTTCACTGAACATGTGTGTAATGGACTATTTTTCAAACCACTCAGTCCTTTCTCTGTTTTCGCATCAGGTTGAAAAAAATGGAGATAGGAGAACTCTGGGGAACCGTAGACACAGTCATTCAGAAGAGAGCAATGAAGTATACCTTGAGGATGAGAAAGAGAAGGACCCAATCTCACCTGAAAAATTGCATCAGCAAGCAGATGAGGAGAAGAAGAAGTATTTGGTGTTAAAGCGAGAAGGGAAAAATGATGAAGCTCTCAAAGCCTTTAAGCGGGGAAAGGAAATGGAGCGACAAGCAGAGGCTCTGGAACATCTGATCAAACGTAACCAACGGCGTGCTGCTTCGGCTTCCACTTCAGTGAGTTCTAGCAGCCATGTTTCTGGTCATCGAACCAAAAGCGGTCTGGTCAAGTCCAGTTCAGATTCTCCAGGTTCCCCTGACTCTCAGGATATTGAGCAGAAACCCCCAGGGGTACAAAAATCAGAACCCACTGGCCAAAAGCAGAGAGCATCTTCAAATGAGCTTGTCAAGGGGAAGAAGGCATCTGATGATAAAGATGACTATCTCAAGGAGTTGAAGGACCTAGGATGGACAGATAATGATCTCCATGAGACTGGAAAAAAGCAAAGTGCTAACGAAGAGGAACTTCTACTGGAAATCAGTGGTGAAATGGCTCCCAAGCCATCTCGAGTAGCAAAGAGTTCAGGTAAACAGGTTTCTTTGAGAGGTTTTTCTTTTCTCTTCCTAGATGCTACGGTGTGTGGTAACTGTGTGTGTAAAATATATATTGGCTTTTCCACCTAGTTAAGAGTTTGGGTGTCTTTCAATGCTATGTGAGGGTTTGTAGGTCATTAGCAGTAATGGAAATAATATGGTGTGCTCCTCAGCAGATGACTTCTCACCATGAACTTTCAATGCTGCTGATGAACACATTCTAAAAATGAACAACATCCAAGTGATCATATTCTCTTGTTGAGCATGCTTGTAGTACTAAGCATCAATGTGATTGATGTAGGGGAGCCAGTTGGTGCAGTCAGAGAAGGCCCTACAGCCATGCAAATCTTGTCACACAAGCGAAGAGCACTAGCTTTAAAACGTGAAGGGAATATGGCTGAGGCCAAAGAGGAGTTGAGGAAGGCCAAGGTACTGGAAAAGCAGGCAGAAGAAATGGCTCTTCTGGGTCAGGATGACAGAGAAGGCGATGATGCATCAGATGATGAGCTTGCAGCCTTAATACGTGGCCTTGATAAAGAAGAAGTGCTCAAGGGTCGGGCAGGTGCTTCTCAGTCTATGCCAGAGATGTTGCCAAATTTGCTGGATGATGATGATGATGCTAATATTGAGGTACTGCACTGTGCATAAGTGTTGTCTCTTTACTATCTATTTTGCTTGCTTGACATTTACAAAGGTCTTGTATCATTGTCCCAAGTACTGGGTTTCTAACAAAGTGGGTTTTTTAGGTGAGGATTAGACATTTTGGTGCTGACCTAATGCCAATTAGTAAATAGGCTTAGCACATGTGTTGCATTAGGTGGATGAATCGGATATGGAGGACCCAGAAATGGTGGCAGCATTAAGAGCTATGGGATGGGAGGAAGAAGCTTTGGGTCTGGAGCGTAATAGTGCAACTACAGCTAAAGTGCCTAAACCTGCTCAAGTGATTGAGCCAAGTTTGAAGGACCAAATAGTGGCCCATAAGAGAAAGGCATTGGCACTGAAGAGAGAAGGAAAGACTGCAGAAGCGAGAGTTGAGCTCAGTGAGGCAAAACGACTTGAACAGAGGCTGGAAGGGATGGTGCACATAAGACCTGCTCCAGTCCCAGAAGACCCATTGCCTGGAGTAGAGGATGATGGTAATGAAACAGTGGAGGTCACAGATGATGATATGCATGACCCAGAAATGATGGCAGCTCTCCGGGCAATGGGATTTGCTGAAGATGAACCTTCTGCCCATGCGCTTAAGATGGAGGTCAGTCCCTCTCCTGCGGAGAAAGTTTCACTTCAACATGAAATTCTTGCAATCAAGAGGTCAGCTCTTGCTATGAAGCGGGAGGGAAGATCTGCAGAAGCTCGGGATGAGCTCCGGCAGGCCAAGATACTGGAACAGCGGCTACAAACGCTCCAGGCAGGTAAGTTTATATAGCTTGCTTGCTTTTCAATCTTTACAGTTTTTTCAGCTGATAAGTATTGGGTATCATTGCAAGAAGATGCAGGCTTGAGGTTATGTTTGTTGGAGAACTATGATTGTGCACAAACCTGGCATCTTGCTAAACTTTGCATGACCTGGAATGCTCACTGCAGAATATCAGCAACAAGAAGAGACGTCTACAATGCTAAAGGAGAGTCAGGCAGTACGACGAGGCACCCAGGCCCTCCAGGCACTTTCTGGGTCTGAGGAAGAAATGGAGGATGCTCAAGGGGATGAGGGTATGGACCGAGACATAATTGCTGCCCTTGCAACAGTAGGTTGGCAGGAGACTACACAAACCAGCAACAGTGAGATTCCTCAAATTCCAATAGATGAAATGAAGACCATGGAACCACTTGTAGCTGTAGCTGAGAAACCTGAAGTTGTGAAGATTAAGTCAAAGTCACAACTACAACAGGAGTTACTAGGGCTGAAGAGACGAGCTCTTGCTCTAAAACGTGAGGGCAAAGTGGAGGAAGCTCAGGTTGAGCTCCAGAAAGCTAAAATACTTGAAAAACAGATAGAACATCTTGAACCATTGGAACAATCCAAGAGTCAACCAGCTGTTGCCTTGCCTCCTGAACCCACTAACAAAAGACCCACCAAGACCCACTTTAGTGAAGGGAATCGGGAGGTTGCATCCAGGCTGCAAGATCATACTGCTTTACCACTGTTTTTGGATGAGGAAGTTGATGTTACTGATGATGATATGCAAGATCCAGAGCTTCTTGCTGCCTTGCAAGGCTTGGGATGGCAAGGGGAACAAGAAACCTCTCCTGCATCAAAGCCTGCCAGACCTCAAGAAAAGACCCTGTTACATCCAGATCTGGCCACTGCTGAGCAGTCCGAATCTGTACGTCAAGCTCCTAGACCAGAGATCAAGAGTGTAGTAACGCAAGCAAAAGGAACTGTAATGGAGAAGAATCCCAAAGTGACAGCAGGCAAAGGGGAGATGAAGATTGATGAGAATCTGATGCAGTTTGATTGGGATGCTCCCATGTGGCAAGTAAAAAAGCGAGGCGAAGCTGTGGCAGCAAAGAAACATGTCAAAAAGGAGGAAGAGAATCCTTTCAAGGGTGAGTATGGTGAGATAGGTATGGCTGTAGGTCTTGAGCCTGAGCATGCTGCTCCCAAGGTGAAAGCAGCTGCTCAAAAGCCGTATCATTTTTGGCACACAGAATTCATGGATCTACTTTCAGGGGACAATTGGAATCCAAACCAGGCTGCAGAGGGACACACAGTTATGGAAGAACTGCCTCAGCAAAAGAAACCAGCAAATCAGATTGACAATGATGATGATGATGGGGATGCAGTTGTTGAAGATATCTTTGATCCAGATCTTATGTCAGCTCTTCAAGGGCTTGGAATTGGTCCACCACACTCTGGAGCTTCAAATGCAATGAAAATGGTTGCAACAAAAGGGTTGAGAGATAGCAAGCTTGACAGTAGCCAAAACATGCCATCAAAGGTGGAGTCATCTCCTACTACTGTCAAAATGCCTGAATGGGCTCCTCCACAAACTCCTTCATCAAGCTATCATTCAGAGGATGTTAGAGCTGAAAGAAAAACAAGCTCTGCAAACATTGGAAGGGAGAAGTCATCTGGAACATCTAAAGAAAGCTTGCCACAAGAGATATTGTCTCACAAACGCAAGGCCCTGGCTTTGAAACGAGAAGGGAAGCAAGTGGAGGCCAGGGAGGAGCTCCGACAGGCCAAATTGCTAGAAAAACAACTGGATGATCATCGTGCTGATGGTCTTGACAACCAAGAGAAGATACAGTCCCTTGTGCAAGTTTCCAACCTTGCAAGCCCAACCTCTTCATCTGGTACATGTCTCTTCTATATCTGAAGTGTTTTGGTCTGAGATTAACTATAGACAAACTTGTAGTTGAACTTGGACTTGAACTTGGACTTCAGAAACTTGGGACTTGCAACAGGAACTCATGATGCAGATTCTGTGTAAGGTTTGCCTGAAATTCTAGGCATATTAGATATGTACTTATCTGTACCCACCATTGGGAGCTGATGGAGGCAGTGGGTAGTCATGACAGCTTGTCAATGCTATTTGTGATGCAGGTGAGGGTCACTTTGTGAGCAATTCTCATAAGCTTATGACTGCAATCACGTTTTTGTTCCCATCAAACTGTCATGGGGATTTCTCTGTCTGCAATCTCATAAATATGTATCACTGCTGCAATGCTATTTCCATTAGAATGTTTCTTTCGTTTGCCAATTTTGTCAGTATTGGTTGAGTTTCTGCAGGAACATCTTCTGAGTCTACACGTTTGAAAACTCAATCAGAACAATCATCTGCCTCAAAGACGAAGAACAGCCTGCCTGTAAAAGGTCCAACACACAAGGAGCAAATGCAACAGCAAGTGCGACAAGGAAAAGACCGTATGAAGCTTCAGCAGGAGTCTCTTGGTCATAAACGGAAAGCCCTGGCCTTGCGGCGGGAAGGAAAAACTGATGAAGCTGATGCTGAATTTGAGCTGGCTAAATCACTTGAGCAGCAAATGGAAGATTTGGATCCTACCCATGTGCACCAGGATGCTGGAGATGTTGATGGAGTAGAGGATTTACTTGACCCGCAGCTTTTAGCTGCATTGAAAGGACTAGGGATCACAGGAGCGGAATTGCCAGGCAGGAATGCAACCAAGGGAAGTGTGCCAAGTGTAAGCAAGGCGCCTGCTGTTGTGGCTCAACTATCAGGAGGTAGTTTGAAGCCTAAGTTGGGAGCTAATGCAGGATCTCCAAAGATCATCCCAGTTGCATTAGATGAACAGAGGCAGCAACTTGAGGAGAGGATTCGGGCTGAGAAGGTGCGAGCCGTTGAGCTCAAGCGTGCAGGAAAGCAAGCAGAGGCTTTGGAAATGCTTCGTGGGGCGAAAAGACTTGAGAAGGAACTGTTATCTTTGGCCTCTTCTTAGTGCCACTGCCCATCTGTGAGGAGTTCAGTTTTTAATTCTTCTCCATTGTGCACTTTGTTTTTGGCCACCATTACTGCAAGTCTTGAGACAAACTCAATATGTTGGATGATGTACGACATTGACCTCCACCCACTGTTCAGCTGATGAAGTCAGTGGGGATGTTGGGGTAGCTGGTCACTGCCCTTCATGTTGAACTTGGGAGGTCACTGAACAGCTTGTGATTTTCACTGCTGTTCAAATTGATCCTTTTTTAAGAAAATTTGTTGCTGTTCTTTAGGGTTGTATTTTCCTCTTTTCCTCTTCTGTTGTCAGATTTGGAATCCCTATACCTTTGTTGTCAGGTCATCCCAACTCTCTATTCAGGTTGACTTGAATTCTAAGTACAGACAGAGTTATCAGTATATGAGAAGATACATGTATTCCTTTTCTTTGCCAAAAGGCAAAATGATGAATGATGATACCACCTGCCCACCTATGTTCCTGACAAGTTCTAAGCTCCTGAAGTTCTCCATGGTTTCAAATGTTTTGTGTCAAGCTTCAAAGTGTTTACGGGCAGGTATTTTTGAATCATACTGCAATTTGATTTTTCAAATCTAGCTCACAATGTGGAATCCTAGATTGACATATTTTGATGTAGTGATTTGACAGCATTTTTTACATGGTACCCATTGTAGACAACCTGTTCCTTGACATTTCAGATATCAAGTTAGGATGTAAAGTCCACCTGAGAATTTGAATGCTCAATGTTCTGGAGTCTCATAACATGAAAGATGGGACTTTCAAAGCCTTTCCTTTGGCATGAACTATGAACAGGACAATGTTAGAACATCCTTCAGAATTAATTGGGTTTGGACCAGTGTGGAATGTGTATATGGTTTAAATATATATGTCATGAGAGTGTAAAAGAGGAACTTATACCTCAAGTAAGTGTATAAGATCTCACCCACATTCCTGTAAGTCTACAATGTTGGGTGTGTAAGTGGATCATTCTGTAAAGCTACTTCATGTGGTAGAAAACTGTTGAAACATCAATGTAATACAAGTACAATTATACACAATGTCATACCCGTGTAAAAGCAGGTAATATTTAGTATAGGAAAAATAATAAGTGCAAAACATGTATACATGTTTTTTTCCTTCTGTCAAGTGCTTCACCAACCTTTGCAAATGCACTTTTACAAAAAAAATGGTACATAATGATCTTCAAAATCAAACATGCATTTTTTATGTAAAATGAATGGATTGAATTGATACACTATGAGGTGCCAATGTGAGGATTGGTTGAGTGAAAATACACTGTTTATTCACATGGCTTTATACACACCCGAAAAGTATTTATGCTACCTCTGTGTAAGTGTAAATGAAATTATATACATGAGGGTTAGTGTAATGAATCTGACCATGTAAATGATTTTCACTTACATGGTTATGCACAGTCATTTACATGCTATTTACAATTACAATTTATGTTTCAAACTAAATTTCCTGCAAGTTTCTTCAATATAGAGAACTGGTGTAAATATCAAGAAAACTCAATTTGAACAGGATCAAAATGCTTGACATTTTGTAACCCTAGTTGAGGCAAAGATGCTATCAACTATTGTTCACTTAACCCACCACATTATGAGTATGTAAGGTTTGAAAGTAACTGTAGAATATATTCTCCATTTTGCTTCCTTTTCCCTTCACCTTTCAAACTATATGCATGTTCTACACACAACACCACACTATTACACATAGCAACAATAATAGTAATAAGTATTGTGCAACTGCTGCATAAGTATTCGCAGAAAAAGTCCCAAAGCAAGTTGAACATTCAGCTGACTGAGAGAACTTTTTAATCTCTCTAAGACCAAAGATACATTCCAGTGTGCCAAAAGTACATCATAGAAAGAATTTTACCAGTCTTGTGTACAACCAGATTAGTGTATTTTCACACAGAAAATAGGCATCTTCCTGAGAGAATCTAACACAGTTACTTAAGTTGTTACATTGGATTGCCAAACATATTTTGCAAACACAAAATATTGTACCCAAGTTTACACATGGAAGCTGTTGCACCAAGCAGGAAATTACCATGAGATCAGTGAAGAAACGACAGTTATGAATGAGATTGTTGCACAAAGAGGGAAATTAACATGAGGTGAGAAAAGAAATGACAGTTACACAATAATATTGTGGACACATTCACAAATCCACAACCTTTCCATATACCTGGGACATAATCTGCACAACAAGAGTGGAAAAAATACATACAACAAGTACATAGAATGGAAGAGAAGTTGCCACAATAATATTCTCATTTGAGAGAATTTGTTTGGATATATACTCAGTCTAAGGAGAAGAAACAATCCTCTATGCTCTTGGCAAGATGAAACTGTACAAGAGATACCTGTCTCATAAATGTTCCAATTGATAAAATCTGAAAATGAAAGAAAATACAATCCTTTCCATTTCTACCCTCATGTGCTACTTAGCAGTGCACTGTAAGTGTAAAAGTTTCAATGCAGGAAAAAAGCCTCCACAGTTCCACATGCTATGGATATCAGAAAACTCCTTGGCGTAAATCTGAAAGAGTGGAAAACCACACTCTGTGCAGGAGGTCAACATTTCACATTCAGAGAAAAATACTCTAAAAAAACTCTTCAGACTCGGCTGATGAAGACCAATGCCCATCTTCCAGATGCTGTAATCTATTCCTGCCATGATGTCTACCAAACCTACCACTCCTTGGAGGTCTGTAGACACTCTCCACTTCTCCTGCTGAGAGGGTATCTCTGGGGAGCATACCAATAGTCTTGCTTCTTTTCTTGATGACATTCGTACCATTCTTGAGCAAGTCTGAACCAGATTCCTTTGCTTCCAGCTGCTCAATTCTTTTTGCCAGGTTGTGAATTATGTCACTTTGTTGTTTCCCCCATTGCAAAACCTCTCCAATTGCTGCCTTCAATTTCCTATTTTCTTCCAACAATTTCTGCATCAAAGCTCGGTCTGACAAGCCTGTGACCTCTCCTAAACTTGAAAGTTCTGGGAAAATTATTGCAGTTGAAGGATGCGTCTCACCAACCTCAGTTGCCACTATTCCCAGATCTCCTGAAATTGCCTGAATTCTGTCACCATGGCCACTACCTTGAAGAGTTTCTAGCTGCAAGCAAGGCAAATAGGACATATATTCACTGTTCCCATGGTCAGCTTCTCCTTCAGTTGCTCCAGCCACCGCTGTCCGTCCAAGAAGCACAATTTCATGATTGGAATCTGGTTTGTCACCATTAGCAAGCATCACCTCTGTGCTCCTACCTGGACTTCCACATTCATCACACATCATTGCACCCATAGGAACATCCTGCTCCAGATCCACATTGACAAGACATGCTGCAGGCTCAACTTTACCAACATCCATCTCCTCCTTAACCACTCCAGAGGACTTTGCATTCCTTGAAAGCTTGTCCTTGTGGTCAGAAGGTTCCTCTATCACCAGAGGATTACTCCCTGGATCTGTTTCACTTTTAGTGAATACCAACACCTCAGTACTGCTGCCTAACCTTCCAGCTTCCTCAAGCTGAGAGTTGCCCATCATAACTTCCTCCTGCATGTTCACTGAAACTTCCTCCTGCGCGATTACTTTGAGCTCTGTAGCATCATCATTATCAATGTTATGTGCCTCTGGCTGCAGCTCTTCAATATCTTTCCTTTGTGTATCATCCTTCATCTTCTTGTACTCACCACTGTCTCCTCCAGAATCCTTGGCAATTGCCTGAAGAAACGGAGACCCTCCACCAACAAGACACTCCATCACCACATCCTCCTGACCAGAAGAAACCCCAGCCTGGCCAGCCTCTTCAGCTGCAGCTCGAGTGTCAGCATGATGTACAGATTTCACCAATGTACCACTTGCATCTACAGTGTCTTGTCTGCACTTCCATTGCCCAGTTCTATTCACATGCAACAAGTTCAGGTCAGCGGTTTCAGGCAGACCACTCGATGCAGCCTGGGGCGGTTGTGGAACGAAGTTCACCACCGGGATGCTCCATTCACCGGTATGGGCCATCTCGGTATCTGCAATGCAGGCGGACTGCGAAGAGATCGGCAAGGACACAGGTGTTTCCATCTCCATATGTGAGGCAGTCTCATCAGGCTCGTCTTCTTCAACGACTGTGCTCACTTCAACATCCATGTGTTCCAGGACAGACTCTCCCTCCGACTCCTGGACATGTGCTCCTGCACTTTCACCATCTCTGCGTACAGAGGAGCCACCACTCCCTTCTTCCGTATCATTCAGCTCCGCAACGATTTCTTCGTCATGAATCGTGTCACTCCTAGTCTTCAAATCATCGGCATTCTCCCTTTCTTCGACTCCGGTTTCTTTGTTGTCATGAGAGTCCAAAGCTGCATCGACGATCTCTTGGAACTGAACGACCTCCTTTGCGACAGATTTCCTGATGTCCCTAACTACCGGATGCGCGCCTTGTATGGAGTCGAGGCGCAGCAACATTGCCATGCTCACCTCATTCCATTTCAGACGCTCCAGACCGTCTCTCCGGAGCTTGTCGAACTGCTCCGGCTCCGCCACTCGGTTTACAAGCTCCTTCAGCTCCAATCGAACCTTCGAGATAATTCGCAGATGTTTGAGCGGCTCCGTGCGACGCACGGCATATCCCCGATACACACTTTGGATCACGGTAGCTGCCGTAGTCACGTCCACAGCTGCTCTCGAACTTTTCTTCACGGAAGGAAGCCGGTCCTTCCCCGATTCCTTAACCACAAGCACAGGCGCTGCCTTGTTGTCTAAGGTTCGCTTCTGAGGCGTCTCATAACTACCATCTTGAACAGGAATCGTTCTTACCTTCTGCACTGCCGGAGGGCTCCTTCTTTCACTTCTGTCGACAGCAGGAGAATCTCGCGCTTCACCCGTACTACGACGAATAGGAGAAGCACCAACAGAAGTAGGCCGATCGTTCCATTGGGGTCTCACGTACCTCCTCGCAGGAGCGGCAGCAGCGTTATACCCTGGCTGCTCCCGGAACACGTGAGGATCCATCATCACAGGAGAACGCGGCCACGAGTAGGCACTATTTCTCACTCCAGTACGCGTCGGCTCATACATATCATACGGCGACAAATTATCGAACAAGCCGCCTCCCATTTCTTTCCCTCTCCAAAACCTACACCAAGGGAAAAAAAAAGAAAGAAAAGCGCACACACACGAGACTTCAAATCTCGTTCTCTCTCACCACACCGAGGGCAAAACACAAAAGAAACACTGCGCTCCAAGTCAAGTTTTCTACACCAAAAAAAACCGCACTTCGCCACAAACGTCTCGCAATTTCTTAACTACCGGGAACTGCAGACAGGAAAAAACACAATGCAAATTGCAACCAAAAATACACTTCGCGATGCTTATCCAACAGCTCTTTTGCAGGCTCGTAGGAAACGAAAGAGAGAGAGGAGAGAAAAAGAGACAACTGAAGCAAAGCACGGAGAGAGCGCAAATATAGATGACATTCCAGTCACTCTCCTCTACCACATTCCGGATGTTACTAGAAGCATCGGAAATTCAGTCGGAATCACGCACAAATATAGATGACATTCCGGAAGTTACTGGAAGCATCGGAAATTCATTCGGAATCACCCTTCTACAGTAGTGAATTAAAAGCCGTGGCACGTCACTTTAATACGACCATTCTAGAATGTGTGACGATTCTGCGATGCACCCCGCATTTCATGATCACGCGGAATATGTTGTTCACCTCTCCGAGAAGCAGAAGTGCCAATCGTCTCGTCTTCTGTTATATTCTTGAATGTGGTATAATTGTAACGGGCTTCTTCTTCACCCCAATGATTTGTGTTCAGATGCAGAGTGCAAGTGCACAAAGAGATTTGCTTGCAATTTCCTGTGCATATGCTGATTAGAGCACAGATGGCTTTGCAAAGGACTTTCCAAATGTCATCACAAAGTGTGGGGTGGGAGAAATGACCAAGGAAACAGTTTTGGATCAACAAACCCCTGGTTGTTTTCAGCAAGTGTGAGAAATGTTTCTACAGATCCAACTCAAGCAACTCAAGCAACAGAATGTAGGACGAAGCAAGTGTTGTGTTGCTGGGCAAACCATATATGCAAACAAGCATCTGCACCATGGGTTTCTGTTGCATTTCCAGAGGCAACAGGAAGACTTAGTCATAGTAATAACCTTTGGAGACATGACCTTCCAGGAACACATGCATATTCTCAGAAGTGTTTCTTCTGCTTCAAAAGGCCATGAAGATGATGAGGTGATGACCTAGTCCCCAACCCAAAAACAAGAAAACAGGAGCATCTATGTCTTATTGGGGTGAAATTACCAGAACATGTATTTTCCACCTTCAGAGTAAAGGCAAGGAATATGCAAACATGGCATTCGAAATCTTGCACCATCTGGAAAGTTTTGTGACAACAATACAATTTTAGTCTGGCAAATTTGCCTGCTAGAATCAGTAGTTTGTTGGCTTTCCTGCAGTACTAAACAACTGTGGAGCTTCTCTGTGATAAGATTTGATGCAGCTAGTAAGAATTTACATGTCTATAGATATCACATTTTGGTGCATTCTGACTCTACTGGTGCCTGCAGAAAGATGGTTCCTCCTACAGAAATTATTTTCAGTTCTCTTCCAGTGGGACTTAGGGCTAGTCTCCAGCTATCCATGACAAACCCTAGCTGTTGCATAATTCTTTGAACCATTTTTGGACTTGTTGAGAATCCCTGTCTAGCACATTACTGTTCAGCAAGTCTGTACACGGCAGCTCTGCACATAGCAGCTCTATCTGGTTGGTACCAGTTAATGTCAATTTGCAAATGTTCCTGAAAACAGAAGCTTAAAGGGTGGAACAGAGATGAAGCACTACTCAAGTCCCGTGTGCACACCACATCAAAACTCAGAGACATTGCGCAACAAATGCACCCTAGTATGTGAATGTGCATTCCATAAAGGTGTTGCAAGTCATCAAAATGAACTTAGCTTCCTGGATGCAACCAGCGTGCAACTCCATCATCTTCACCAACTGCTGCCAAAATTTCCACCGATACATCAAGATTCACCTGCATGGCCATATGTCAATGTAAGGCATTTTGAAAGAAAAACGCACCCCAGTTTTTATCATTGTTCATTTTCAGCAAGACAGAAGAGAGCCCTTATTCCACCTCGCTGAATGCATGTTTATGACAACTAGAAAGGTTTCTTCTAAATAACCACAATGGCTCATCATTAATTCTGATAGAGCAGCTATTTTGGATCCCATGCCTGGTTGACCTTGCCATGCAGAATGCAGTGAAAGAATTTCTGCATGGGAAAGCAAGTTTCCTCAGACATGTACCTAACAGAGGGGACTTCACACATTAGGTTTAGGAGCTTACAGAGCGAAATTTACTGTTGGTCAAACTGCAATCAGCCAAGTTAGCACCGTCCACCATCCAACTTTCCCAGACATCAAATGTATGGTTCACAAAAACCAACTCCAATTTCTTGTTTGCCTGCAATGAAATCCCACACTACATTACATTCAACTCCCAGATAGATCACACAGACCATATTACAACTACAGCATTCATGACAGAAAAATTCCAACCCACACTGTAGAGATGCAACTCCTTTACTACTGTTTATGTACTTAATCAGCAAAAGCAGCCAAAATGAGATCCACACTGACAACATTGTATTACAGCATAAACATTTCTCCTAAAGACATCAACCATCAAACCCTAAACCACTACCTGCAACAATTTGCCTCCTGCTGCCAATGAGCGTAAACCAATGCGCTCCTGCACATGGAAGAAGAGGCATCCATCAGTAGGTGCTCCTCTGGACTTTAAAGAGCATGTAAAGAAAAAAACTTGAGAGAACATATCTGAGAGTTTGCAGAGGAAACTCCACAACCATACTTTGAAGGTCTCCATTCCATCAATTCCAGCAAAACTGAAACTAACTTGACAAGAATGAGCATGGTCATAACCTTGTGAGTGCCACTCACAACATGTCAGACCATCACCTTCATCATGAATAACAGTGAGAGCTGCCATAACTCTGATGAAGGCAGTGTTTCCAAAACTGACCTAGATCAGACAGATGGCTGACAGGAAAGTGCATAAATCTCACCCTATTGCGTACCACAACAAGAAACTGTGCAGCAGGGTCTCTTGCTGTGACATTTGACATGGTATCCAAGCACCAGCCACGGCCTGGCCCCCTCTGCCTGGCCACATAGTACCCAGGCCCAGACTGCATACGTAAGGCTACCACCAACCCTTCTTTCAGTTTATCAATAGCCAAAGTATCTTCTGATTGACCCCCAGGATGTCCTTCTTGCCCTCCAAAGGTTTCACCACCACATTTGTATTTGTCATCTGCTGGTGAATCAAAGCGGGAATTTGAATTCATCAGACTGTCTCTCCCACTCACACTTGCCCCACGATCATCTCGAGGCAGAGCCACCCAGTTGAGTTCCTGATCTTGTGGAACAAATGCATCTGCTGGTTGCTGAATTTTCCTTCGGCCAGATCTCCTTTTACCCTTCTTCCCTCCACCCTTTTCATGGCTGTGGTGCATGTCACCTTGCCCTAGCATATTTTCCATTGTGCTATCCTCAGGTAGAGTGAGTGGATCTGCATTCTGGAAGAACATCTGTTTGTGCCAAAGCTCCTGCCCAGAGGAACTATCTCCTACTTGCTGGCGGTCAGGATTTCTCCCACCCCTAGTCAGGCTCTCCTTGTCTGACTTGTCTTGATGCCCCTCTTGCCACATGATATCTTGTAGGTCATCATCATCCTCAGAGGCAGCATTTGTGGGAATAACACCATCAACTAGAAATGAGCACAATACAGATACAACCTTGGCCCGAATCTCTGCCCATACCTCCTCACTGTAGTCAGCACTATGAGGAAGCACCAAAACATTTGGAATATCTCGGACCTGCAATTAGCAGACCAATTTATTACTGACAACAGACCCACCAGCAGGCATTGCTCCTGCTCATTCCTGAAATTTTAAAATGAGAAGAAATTTGTCCCTATACTACTGCAACAAAGTGATATCAGGAGCCTCCAGAATGCATACCCAGGCTTCAAGCCACTGAGGGCCTTCAACACCATCAAGAGCACAACCAGCAACACTGCCATCATTGAGGGCCTGCTTCAGTGCACAGTCATCGATCAAGTAGCTGCTACCAGTGTTGACAATCACCGCACCTTCCCAAACACCCATGTCCCCCATCAAAATAAGTTGAGAACAACATTCTCTAAAATATATATGCAGGACCAGTACCATATGACGACCATCATCGTGACCATCACTCTAGAACAGAGACTCTTGGCTCCAAAGCAATTACAATGGGTATGTCTACAAGCTCCTTCTCAGAATCACATTTTAGGTCAAGCTCAAGAGAATAACACCTTGCTTGATGTACTGCAAACTGTCAGCATTGATAAGTTGAACAGTGTCATTGGTCAGTGCACAATGGAGGGTGACCATATCACTGGCCGATAGCAGATCCTTCAGAGTTTCTACCTTCTTCACACCTGGAGGAAATAATTTGTTGCTCTGCCCACCTCCTCCTTTCTTCTGTTGCATTACAAAAGGCATATTTACTTAAATGTGATTTGCACATTCTCTCATAAGAATCGAGAAATCTCCACTCTTACAATTAAGAAAAAGCCAGAGAAGAGAACAACAAATGAGAATGGCTTCCATCCTGATGCTTGACAATCAGCCAAAGCCTCCAGATAACATCACTTTATGCCATCTGTGAAACTGATGAAGAAAGAAAGAAAGAAAGTAGAAAAAGCTACAGTTACCTCCAGAGGATCAAAGTATATGACATTCATCCTGAATGCCAGACTGCGAATGGCAACTGCATATGCTGAAGCCGATGTTCCAACTATCCCCAGAACCATTCCTCGGCAACGTCGCATTCCTCTGCATGATGCATGAATGGTGCCCAGCCAACCCCCACTGGCATAGCCCTGTGAAGCCAACAAATGGGTGTGGCGCAAAAGACCTAACAGCAATGCCATGACTGTGTCTGCTATCTCCTCTGCCCTTCCACTGTCTACATGCACTAACTGCAACCCTAATTCATTGGCCAGAGCTGAATCCACTGCTTTGTCCGCACAACTCAAGCTCAGAATCAACTGCCAGGGTTGTAACCGCCGCTGAGCAGCACGAGGCAAATAAGCAAGAGAATGAACCAAAACAGCCGCTGCTGCCTCAATCTTACCCTCTGCGACTTGTCCCAAACTCACATGCTCGATTACAGCAACACCCGCCAGTGCTTCTTGTTCCAATCTACAGTCCGGTAGACAATTCAGCGCCACAATCAATGGCAAGCTCGCTGGTTCTTCTTTCCCATTTCCACCTGCACTGATGCTCTCTAAGCTGGAACTCACCATGCTGCTGTTGTTGTTCTTGCTGCTAGGGGCATCACCACCACCACGATGTTGATCATTGGACAATGTGGTTCTTCTCTTGTCCACAATGTCACCAACCTCCCTCAAGACTGGAAGCAGCCCCAGGGAAGACGAAGACGATGTCTGGATCCCCTTCCCCATCCCGATCCCGTTTGGTAGAGCTTGCAAAAGCATTCACAAAGAGAACAAGCAGAAATCACAAGCTTCTTCTTCTCCTTCCACTCTCTCTCTTTCGCTTCGGCACCCACCAAACGTGCGGCCCACATACACTCCCTGTCTTTTTTGTTTGTTTGTTTGTTTCTTTCTTTCTTGCCACCCACCCACAACTCTAGTCTCTTTGCTTCCAACCAACCTGCAGCACAGGACTGATCTCCAAACCCTAAAAAAGCCAAACCAACCAGTGTTGAGCGGGTATTTGAATCTGTCAACAACCGTCACTTCAGCGCTTTTTTAAACCCATGTTTTCAGAACCAAATAGAAAACCACCGGTTCTGTTTATTTCAAAGAGAGATTAGATCAATAACACATTTCCGAATCAGTTGGAAAACCGCCAGTTCTGGTTTTCCTAAAGAAAAATCAGAATAAAAGAACCTGCGACTAGGTATGGGTGTTTGAAAGAAAAATCAGAATCAAAGAATGAGCTGTTCTGTGAAAGAACCGATGGTTTTCATTCCATAATCCCTCCTTTCTTTCCGCCACCAACTCTAGTCTCTTAGCTTCCAACTAGCCCGTACAAAATTAACTTCCAAACCAGCGTTGGGCCAGTATTTGATTTTGTGAATAACCGGCAGTTTTAATATGTGACAATCAATCATGGAATCGCACATCCTGTATTTTGAATTAAAAATCAGAATCAAAGAACCGACGGTTCTGATTATTTCAAACACATCAACAATAAATTGGCAGTTTTCATAGAGGAACTGGTCAAGAACTGGAGGTAAGGCAGGTGGTTATTTGATTTTTTTTTTTAAAAATTATTGCCCCAAGCTAATGGACGCCCATGTGTAGATTTTCAGTGCACCCATCCAATTGATGGGTTATTTTGAAGTCTAATCATCTATTTGTTGGGTTTATTCTGAAAATATGAATGTTGAATAACTGATTTAATCATGCCTTTTTATTTTTTGGGGTTGTCACTTGCCTTTTTGTATTACGAGGTTTCATATCACTATGAAATGTAAAAACCAATCATATGATTAATTTTTTAAATGAAATTTGTTTGATAAACATACAAATAATTAGCTTAAATTCCATTAAATCTTCTTAAAATGAGATTCTTAAAAAAATGATTTGAAAAATTATGCAAGAATTTATTAAAATAAAACACATCAATTTAAAAATAAATTAAATTTTCAATATACTTTTTTTTGAAATATAAATGTTTTTAATTAATTTGATGATATTTTAAAAACTTCAATAAGGCTTTGATGAAGATTTAATAACAAAAATCATAATCAAATTAATTTTTAATTGATTAATTTGTTTGTATCGTTATTTTTTTTTATGTTATAAAAAAATATTATTGCTCTAAGATGTATGATTTTAGCTTTTACCAAACATGAATGGGGCAAACACAACTAGTTGAGAATAGGAGGTAATGCAAGTGGTTATTTGATTTGATTTTTTATTTTTTTGAAAACTATGTTAATTTAGGTAAAATTGTTCATCATTGAGCACGCATACTTATCATTGAATAATTTTTAATATTTTCTTCATTCCTTCACCAAATTGAATGACTTTATGTCATTGGACATGCAAACTAAAGGAGTACAAATGTTCTTGGAGCTTTAGAAATAAAGGAGCAACACAAAAAACATAAGAAGAGAATGAATGATAGTTTGCTTCAAATTTTTTTATTTTTTTTCCAAAAGTTCTAAACCCCTCTATAGTTCTAACCCCATATCGTTCCCATCATAGTATATTTTGAGTGATTTAAAATTTGATGGGTGCACCAACTAGGGCTTTACAAAATTTCTTTGTATGTTAGAGACAAAGATGCAACAATCAAAGATTTTAAAATCAAAATTCTAATAAGTTTTAATTCATTCATCACTAAGCCCTATAGCTACAAATTCCAATGATGATGTTTCATCAAAACTAGTTTATATAGGATGGGATTTTGGTGATTGTCATTACGACAATTCCAAATATCATTCTAGATTATAATTGTCATAAATCAAATTACATTTCAAAATCATTTGTTTTCCTTTCGTCTGTTTATGTCTTATTGTTTTTCTTGTAACTTTTCAATGTTTTTTTAAATTTTTTTGTTTGTATTTTATTGTGAACTTCTTTAATGAATGAGACTTTTGTTAGCATTTTTCTTAACAAATCAAGAATGTAAAAAAATATTAATGGAACAAAATAACATCTTTTAAAAAGACAAAATTGATTACAACAAAATTATTATGTTCACACAAAATAATTTAATCATCGTCACTAATAATGCAAAGCAATGTGAAACCCAAATGTTCTTGGAGCTTCAAATACAAAGGAACGATGTGTGAAGAGACCTCCTTTGAGTTCTTAAATGTTTGCTCACTAACTTATTTACCCTATTAAGAACCAATTTTTTGATCTTTTGACAATCACCATTTTGAATCATAAAATTTGCACTAGTAACATTTAGAGATTTTATCCTATTTTTGATAACCATTCAACATTGACCCAAAGTTCAAATTGGTATTTTTTTGAAATTGGCAGTGGCAAAATTTCATAAAAAAATGAAATACGAAATATAAAAATTAAGTGATTTTGAAAATTTTTAATCACCAAAAAAAAGGAAGGAAAATTAGTAAAAAAACACTATGAGAAAAATGGGTGTTTTATAGTTGGCCTTGCAACTCAATTTTTGAATTACAAAAAACACTTGTAATTCATTGTATTTATATGTTGTGAATTCTAACGAACAAGTTGCATGAGTTGCAAAATTACAATTCAACATATATATAGTGCAATTCATTACAACTCAATTGCAACTCAGTCAAAACAACTCATTTTCAACTACTAATCAACTCCATTATAACTACATCCATGATGTCACATTGACATCATTAATTGTCATTCATTTATTAAAATCTAACATGTGGCATTATGAAGATTTTTAGACATAATTTTTTTTTTGAAATATTGATCTCCATCATCCATTATGATTGTTAATGATGGTTTGAGATTTTGACACGTGGCATAATAATATTTTTTTGCCACATGGCATATTAATTATATTTTGGAAAAAATAAAAATAAAAATAAAAAACGTTCAAGGCAGATGAGATCCAAGGGGAGGGCTCCATTCTTTTTGGCATTTAAACAAAACTTGAACCCCATTTATTGGCACGTCTACTGCAATACAAATCGTAATAAATGGAATAAAATTGAAAAAATTATAGCCCCTCAAAATAGAGGGGTCAAGAATTCAAAAAACAAACCACCAAATGCTATAAAAGCCGGTTCCCAAACACCCACAAAATTCTTTGTATGTTTTTTATTGTTGTTACAATTCAAACATAAATTGTAAAACTTTAAGTGGCACTCCTATAACACTTTAAATCATTTAAAATGAATAAGAAATAAAAAAGTTATGAGGTTTGAAAGTAAGGGGGTCCAAAGAAAAGAAAAAAACGTGTTTGGTAAATTGGAAAGTTTATTTATCTGCTTGTTATTTTTTCATTACTCATTTTCCTTTGCACTTCAAAGATGATTTCTAGAACTTGAGGTAACACTTTCATAACATTTTAAATCACTCAAAATGAAACATATATGATGAAAATATAAATAACTAATGAATATGTATCCTTATTAAGTTATGAGTAATTATTTTATAATCATAACATAGTTGAACAATAGTACTTTAGTAGTGGCGCACTAGTGACCATACTAATTGTATCAATGGGAATCATAATTGAAAACTAGTTGCAAATGTATCCCATAATGAGTGGTGGAGATGTGGAGATGTGGCATAATCGCATGTATGTACATTGTACATTAGTTGCAACATAGTTGTTACTTTAATGACACATTTGTAATAATTCTAAAATAGTTGCCACATATAATTATAAATGCAATTCTTTAAAAAAATCAAACATAGTTGATTACATATGTATGTACAATGTGTATAAATTACCATATAAAAGACCCATTTTCAACTCACTTGCAACTATAATACAACTAATTGATTTTCTAACGTGATAATTTATTTATTAATACACCGTATTTCTAAGGGGATAGTTGCATACACTATTAGAAATACCATTGCATGCAACTAACGTTTATAACTAGTTTTTAGTTGCAAGCAACATTTGTAACTAAATTGGTTGTAGTAATAAATGACAAACTGCATGTGATAAATGAAGTATTTTTTCATCAATTACATATATGGCCACCGTATAATGTATACATGAGTGATCTTGTAACTAAAATTGTAATTATATTGGTGACCAATTGCATTTTGCCACATGGCACCCTCTTAAACCTACGCCACATTGCACATATACAACTTACATGGCACATAGGTTTAAACATAGGCCATGTGGCATTTAACTTACGTGGCACCTAGGTGCCATATGCCATGTGGCACATGTTTAAATTAGGTGCCACGTAAGTTAAATGCCACATGGCACCTAACTTATTTAGGTCTACACATATGCCATGTGGCACCTAGATGTAAACATATGCCACGTGCCACTTTTAAGCCTAGTTTAAATGATCACCTAAGCTAGGCGTAGACTTAGGCCATGTGGCACCTAGGCTAAGTTTAGACTTCTACCATTTAGGCTAGGCCTAGACTTAAGCCACATGGCATCTACTAAAAATACCATATTTCTTTTTGGGCTTAATTAAGGTTGGGCTTTGTTGATTGGCCCATCCCAAAATGCAATTGCATTTTAATTTGTACATTGTGCTCCTTGGGCACCTCCTTATGTAATTGATCAAACTAAAATGGGAAGCAAAACATATGGGATTGATTTTATAATTGCAACCTAGTTACAATGTAGTTGTAATCAATCGTGCAATTACTTGGGCTACTAGTGACTACCTAGCTTAACCTACTACTTTAAACCTAATTTATAACTTACTAACCTAGCCTATTAATTACACATTTTATGATGTGGCATTTAATCATGTTGCCATGTGGTGTGGAAAAAAAGGTTAATTAGATGCATGTGGCATGGCCTAAACCTAGCCTATGTGCCATGTCTTACAATAGTTTAGGTGCCATGTGGCATGTCATATAAAATTGCCACATGGCATGGCTTAAGCCTTCCCTAGTTGCCATATGGCATGTCTTAGACTTAGCATATATGCCATGTAGCATGGCATAGCTTAGCCTAGGTGACATGTGGCATGGCTTAGGCTTAACATATGTGCTATGTGGCATGTCTTATCCTAGCCTAACCTAAGTGTCACATGGCGTGTTTTAGCCTATCTTAAATGTCACATGGCATGTCTTAGTTTAACTTAGGTTCCATATGGCATGTTTTAGCCTAACCTAGGTGCCACATGGCATGGCCTAAGCTAAGTTAGGTGCCATGTGGCATGGCTTAGACCTAGCCTATGTGCCATGTGGCATGGCTTAGGCCTAACATATGTGCCATGTGGCATGTCTTATGTTGTGTTTAAGTGCCATGTGGAATGGCTTAGACCTAGTTTATTTACCACATGGCATGGCCTAAACCTAACATATGTGCCATGTGGCATGTCTTATGTTGTGTTTAAGTGCCATGTGGGATGGCTTAGACCTAGCTTATTTACCACATGGCATGGCCTAAAATTAGCATGTGTGGCATGTCTTATGCCTTGCTTAGATGCTACATGGCATGGCCTAAACCTAACATATATGCCATGTGGCATGTCATAATTTAGCCTATGTGTCACATGGCATGGCCTAGGCATAGCATAGGTGCCATGTGGCATGGCTAAAACCTAGCCTATGTGCCATGTGGCATGTCTTATGTTGTGTCTAAATGCCATGTGGGATGGCTTAGACCTAGCTTATGTGCCACATGGCATGGACTAGGCTTAAAATATGTGGCATGTCCCATGCCTTGTTTAGATGCCATGTGGCATGTCATAGCCTAGGTTAGGTGCCATGTGGCAATTTTAATCCTAACATAAATGCCATGTGGCATGGATTAGGCTTAACATAAGTGCCATGTTGCATGGCCTAGGCCTAACCTATGTTCCACATGTCATGTCTAGGCTTACATGTAAACGTAAGTAATGCCACATGTCACCAAACCTAGGCTAGGTACCATGTGGCCTAGGTTTATAAATAGGTAGGTACTAAATAAGTAAGTAATTATCTAATAAGTAAGTAAGTAGGTACTAATAGATAGGTAGGTGTATATATATATATAGGTACATCCTTGCTAGCTAGGTAGCCTAAATACCTTATATAATTAGCATGTGACTATATTGGTTACATTTGCAACTAAATGTATATACAATGTTGTAAAACATACAAAAACATTATAAAAAATAACACAATTTAAGGATGAAATAGGTCATACTCACAACTTGTTTGAAAAGAAAACCAAACTTCATCCAAATTTGAAAAGTAGTTGCATAGGCAACCATTTGTAGTCACATGCAACATTTGGTTGCATGTAGTTGCACAAGGACGGGTTGCAAACAACAAGATTTTTAGTGGTGATAGTAGTTGTAATACCAAGGGATAGTTGCATAATAGTTGTATATGAATTTTTTTTGAATTTTAGTTGCAAGGTAGTGTGGTTTCGATGGATGCAATTTGTCATAGTGAAAGCCCAATATTTATATTTGGTTTTTAGTGTGTAGCCAAAAATGTAAAAAGATGATTAATTTTTGCACTTCATAAATGGTTTAAAACCAAATTTGTCAAAATTTTCATAAGGATGATTATCACTTTTTTTCCATCTTAATAAGTATGATTCCCATTTTGGCTAAAAATAAAAACTCTTAAAACAAGACTGGTTTAAGTTTCAAACCAACTTGGTGGATTCAAATGATTTTATGTAATCTAGAAACCATTTTTTCTAAATTACAATTTAGTCTTTACCCTGGCAATGCCTTGGAATGGTGAAATCCCTTTTGTTTGGTTTTTAATAATTTGTCATTTGCCATTTAAAAGCCTTATTTCATCTTAAGGACAATAAACAGAACATTCTTTTGTTGCAAGCGGAGATACTCTTACAAAAATCTTAAGTAAACAAGTGGTTTGGCTCATCATTTAGGGCTCTACCCATTATGGCAAGTTCAAACTCAATTTTTGTCAAGTTTTTTCTTAATGAACATTTATATTTAGGTTATTTTTTTTCAAAATCAACACAAAGAAATGAATGGGTCTTGAAGCTCTGTCAAGTTGTCTTCAAGTTAAATTCGGGTTTTGAAATTGTTTTGAAGTTGTCTTTTAACTATCTTTAAGTTGTCCATAAACTTTTTACAAGCATTCTATGTTGTTATTTTCAAGCTATCATCAAATGGCAACAATTTTTTTTAAATTTTTTTTTCTGTTTTCAACACATATTGGGGTGCCATTACCACAATTGGTTGGCAACTACCATTAGGCCAACATTTTTTTTCACTTTTTTTTTGGACACATTATAGGGTGTGACTAGTATGATTGACATGATTGACTGGGTCTAGTCATGATTGGGGCATCCCATTAGGAACCAAGATCGAAGGAAAATGTTGTCTTAAAATTATAGGGTGCCAAAAGTTATTTTACAAAATGAAAGCTTCTAATTGGTCGAAAAAATTTTCTACACAAAAATTTGTGCATCTAGCTTGTTTAATACCCAAGGTTTCCTTGTAGCTTCAAACACATGCATCTTTATATGTGGTAATTATTTATTCCATTAAAATTTCCTTTGTTCGTGTTAGAAGTTTCATCTATGCACATGCTTGAATAATCTTTTTGCAATGTGTGTTTTAGGAACTTGTGACCCATGTTGTACCTTGTAAGTTATCAAATTATCTAAGTGTATGCAATAAAAGCTATAACTTATTCGTTTTCTTCTATTTGGTTTTCTCCAAGTTCTTATTTTGCATGTAGAAGAAGTTTTACATTGATGTTGGGTATATAGTAGAATCTAGCAAGTTCACTATCAACATTCTTAAGTATTTGATATGGTTTGGAGTGTGGACATGATAAATCTAACATGTTGGATTATCATTGTTGGGTTGGTTTTTCTTATCTGCTTGACATGATATAACTTTGTAAAGGAAATGCTTAGGCATGTTGGCAAAATAATAATATGAAGAATACTAGACAAAATGTCAATAAATATTTTTTGAACTGTCAAAATATAGTAGGTCAATAGATCCATATAAGTTGAGCTTATTATGTCGACATGACTGATAAATCATCATAACTCCATAACGATATGACACGAGGTAATTACAATTACTTCTTGTAATTGCCAGAGGGCATGTCGATACAAAAGTAAGTCTATCACAAGAGACTTTTGTGGGGGGTTGTTTTTGGGTAAAAACAAAGGCTTGCCTTGGAGTGAGAAGATTAATCTATGGATGGAATGTATGGACATATTTTTTTAATAAAGCTTGAACATTTCTTTATTAATTCTAATCCCATTAATTGTATGATGTAGTAAATTATAGTTTTGGAATAATGTAAGGAAATTCTCTAGCAATTCAATTGTCCTAATTAATATTTTTACTTGGTATTTATATTAATGGAGTAGGACAAGAATCCAGAGTGGTGTAGAAATGTATTGCTAACATTTGGTGACCATGTTGGGGAATCTAATTCAATTCATTATTTGAGAAAATTGAAGAAAAAGGTTATGTAATCCTTATTTATGCAATTAAATTAATGGAAAATGAAGTGGGGAAAGTTGAAATATATGAGTTAGATTTAGGATTTTGTTTAATTCATGTACTCTATATAATTCTACCATGCGAATTTAAAAAATTGTTAGGATTTTATAGAGTCGATAAAAAAGAAAATAGAGCAAATAAAATGATTATTATGGATGTTGAGCATGTCATAGCTTTTCCTAATTTGTTCACTTATTATGAACAAGATATGGCTAAATCTATTATTTTTCTTTGATCATTACAACAATGTATATCAAAGATGGTCCATGAGATGGTAGATTATGATGATTGTTAAGAAAGGGAGTCGTGATGGTTAAAAGAAATTATAACAATTAGTGAAGGAAAAGAAAGATTAAGACTTCACATTAAATATGGTTGGGATTTTCTAGATTACTTGTATACACCAAGAAGGGGTCTAGAATTTGATACATGGGGAAACTTTGTTGAAAAATTCAAAACATTGATTGAGAATGTTCAATAACTAATTAAAAAAATTACATGGGGGAATGAAAATATGGTGCACACAACTAAAAATACTAATAATTGACATTGCACAACTAACGAGATATAGGAGATGGTTACTAATAATGGTATGTTTACTGATGTTAATTCCAATTAAGAAAGTTGTAGCAACCTATCATATTATCAAATTTCATGATAGAAGAAAGTTTACAAAACCAAATATTAATGCTTTGGTAGAAAAATGGATACCATGCAATTTGTTATGGACTTTGTTAAGGGAATAATCATTCATTGTAAATAGTTAGTTAGTTAGTTAATACTTACTTACCTAGTTATTTTCCTAGGTTTACTAACTAGTTTACATAGTTTTCATCACCATTTGAATTTGAATTGATCATCCAACTATTTTAAAGTAATCATTTTTGGCAAGATAGGAGATCATTGTAGAACATTGATTTTTGGAGAATATGGAATAAGAGCATATTGTTTTCTGGAAAAGCTTCAACTCCATAGCTAGTTTTGTTGTTTTGATGTTTCTTTCATACTTTTTATAATTGGATTGAAGTTTTGAACCTATATATGAGTAGATTTGATTGAATAGAATTTATTAGTATTAGTTTCATAATATGATTTAGTCCAAATTTTGACCAAAGTATAGAATAGGAATTCTATATCCACCATTTAGCAACCATCCCAGGGACTAAATTCAAAATGAAATTTAGAGTGTTGTTTATGTCTTGTTGTGGAATTTTTGTTTCTAAAAATTGATAGTGAAGTTTAGTTTTCATTTCTTGCATTTACTCTAAATCTCAATCATAAATTTTTGTTCAAGAAGCATTTCTAAGTAGAGTAGCTAATTGTGAAGATTTTGTTCTAATGCAAAAGTTTGTTTAGATTTAAGTTACAACGTGGAAAGATGGAAAATAAAATTGTAATTAGAAATCTGAAGAGATAATTAAATTAGGTTATAGTACATGAACAAGTGGAAAATGGTGTTACCATAAACAGGAATTTGAATGTAGATAAGATAGATTAATAGTTTATAACACCTAGAAGAGTTTCTCAATTAGAATAGAAATATTTGTGGATAGAAGAGAGACCTGCAAGCCATAGAACATTTCAGGCAACACCAATAATTTCTTGTGAAGTGCAAACTAGTGAAACACAAAGGTGCACCAACAATCTGCAATGAAATTCTAGGAGAAAAGAACATCAAATTGAAAATGCAAACTCATAGGTTGAATTTAGACAAAGAAATCAGGAATTTGGACTCGACAAGGAGTTACGATGGAGTTAGCGGGTTTGATGTAGCAACATGATTCTAATGTTGTGATTCATGAAGAAAAATAAAAATTCAACATGTTAGAAAGGGAGGAGGTAGTACCAAGGTACAAATCTATTTCACTTCTTTATTATCAAGAAGAACATGAAGATGAAAAGCTTGAAGAAAGAGCTCAGAATTTTGAACCTCATATTCATTATGTGCTTGAGCAAAAAGCTACAACTCAAAAGCACCAGAATGTCTAGAATAATTGAGTTGGCATTTGTAACTAAACAAGAAACTATAGTCTTACCAAGAGCAGAACCAATAGTAGCAAAAGGTGTACATGTGGCTGTCAGAATAAAGTATAGTGAACCCATATTTAATCAATAGAGTGGAAGCATTATTAAAAAAGTCTGAAGAGATTGAAGCAAAAAAATTCATAATGTGAACAAAATTCCAAGACCTAACCTTCCATGTTGCACATACTGCCATAAGATTAGACATTAGATCAATGAATGTCCATTTATTGAAAATAATGTGAGGTAAAGATTTGATGAACATTTCCAGAATTTGAATCCATAACTTACAAAAACATAGGACCATGGAGATTTTGAACTAAAGGATATGTACCATGAGAGGGTCAGAATTCCAAATAGATTTAGAAAATAAATCTGTAGAAACAATAGAGTGGAAATGTGAACTCTGACTATGGCAAATGTAGTACCAATTTTGTAACTCTTATAGCAAATTTGTTCCATCACAACAATGTTGGAGTTACCTATGCAGGAACTTCCAATTTCAAAGTGGAACCACTAAAATCTATACTAGTATATTATGTGGCAATGCTTCACTCTATGGTTATAGTTAATGAAACTCCCTTTACAACAACATCAGCCCATACCAATTCTGGTATGAGGTCCAGACCACATACTCCAAGGGGAATAAACCTTGTGAGTATACATACAAAGATGTTTACAAAGGTGGATAAGATTTTTGTTAAACAACCATTAGATCCAGGAGAAGGAGGATTAAGACCACTAGGACCTTTAAGATATTTTGGATTACTAATGGTGAATCAAAGCAAACTGAACATGCCTTATCATTGACCACTTAACTACCCTGAATATGTGAAAGATTTTGACCCAAAGGCTCATGTCAAAGTTTTAAAGGCTATTATTAGAGCAAATGGTGAAATAGGAGATGTTGAAATTGTTAATATGTTTAGTTTTACCCTCAAAGACACTATATCTGACTAGTGGAACAATTACATGGGAGACTACCTAGATTATACTTTTGCAAAATTGTAATTAACTTTCTATAAATGGTTCAAAATAATTTAGAACAATGAGTAAGTCTATTTGTATTTGAAGAACATGAAGTAGGAGAAGAATGAAAGGGTGGAGGTTTATTATGAAAGATTATTGAAGTTAGCCAATAGTCTTCAACACAAGACAAAAGATAGTTTCTTAATTATTATCTTCATATCTAGATTACAATTAATCTGCATGTAGTAATAATAGGCATGAAGAGAGAAACCTTGCAATATACAAGGAAATAACTTTGGTTTGTGAAGAAGGAAATTTTGAAGTTTAAACAATAAGCAATATGTTAGTTTCAAAAATAATAAGACAATATTAACTCAAAAATCGCAGATAGTTACACAAAAAACAAGAATGTATTATACAACATGTCATAGGACAAATCACAACGTTGAAACATGTTGAGTCAAAAGAAAAGAAAAGTCTATTCTTGTAGTCTCTAAAGCTACACTTAGTAAATTAGAGTAAACAGACCTTTGAGGTATTCTTGTCATATCTATGGTGAGACTGGACATAAGATCATAGACTATCCTAAGTTTAATGACATGTAGAAAATGTTTAAAAACAAAGGGGTGAAAACTATAGGAAACCATCTATGGTGGAGCCCAAGGTTGCCAATCCTTCAATTCACGTAGTGGATGTCAACATGGCCATCACCACAAGCAAAATTACTGAAAAACAAATGTTCAAGGACAAAGAGCCAATTGAGAAGAAATTTGTTGTTGACTAGGAAGAAGAGTAGAAACTATAGAAATCTTTTGTGAATGTTATACAAGATATGTAAACAAAGGACCCACCAAAAAGTTTGAATCAAAAGGAGAAAACTCAATGGAGTACAAGTTGGGCATGATTACTAGAGACTGAGGTATCCATAGATTCAATTGTACCACAAAATTTGTCTACTATTCCTAACAAAAAAGTTATGTCTATGGAACATGTATTCCAAGATATTAATAAATAGATGTTAGAAACCACCTATACCCTGAGATTAAATCAATTGCTGAAAATAGCACCAAATCTTTAAAAATATATGTGGCAGAAACTAAAGCCATAAAAACTCAATATAATTACTAAATTGATACCAAAGCCTAGTGTAGCCACAGTGATTGAGACACACTTTGAAGTTGACATTGCAACTATAGAAGTAAATAACAAGATGACAATTATCCAAATACAAGTTGGGAAGAACACTATTGAAAATGTTCTATTAGATGGAGGAGCAAGTGTAAACATCATAATAGAAAACCTCAAAAAAAAATTAGGTTTACCCAAACCAAGACTAGCCCCATACCAACTCAAAATGGCAAATTAGAGTATGGCCAAACCTTTAGGAATCATCAAAAACTTGAAGATTTAGATACATGACATACCATATGTAATAACACCTATTGTTTTGCAAAATAATGTGGTAAATTTTAGCTATTCCATGTTGTTGGGAAAACCTTGGCTCAAAGATGCAAAGGTTACACATGATTGGGGGAATAATGCGATTACTGTTCAAGGCAATGGAATAGTCAAAACAATATCAATTAACAAGAAACTAGGAGAAGAAACTAGAAGGCCCCAAGTACTTATTTGTCATGACTTAATGGAAGGTTTAACAGATGAGGAGGAAGATTTGATCTTTGAAACAAATATAGAGTTATTCTCAATTGGCACAATCATTATTTTAGATGAAACAATTTCATTATTAAGTGTTGGAGTTACAAAGATAAGAATCAATGGAGAATTTGAACTAGAATAAGGGATATCATATCAAAAAACGACAAAAGTAGTGGCTTCAACAACAAAAATAATAGAATTTTATGTTAGACCAAAGACATCATTAGAAGATAAGGTCTATCCAAAAACTTATTATCATCATAGCCAACTTGATATTGAGGTGGATGGGACACTAGCCAAAATTCAGGTACAAAATCTTCAAATAGCAGGTTGGACCTTTACTAAAGAACAACAACTTGTTAAGTTGAATCTTGGTACAAAATCAAATCCACAATGCATCAAAGTTAATGCACAATTAATAAAGGAGAAAATTGAAGAGCTTTAGACTTTACTCAAGGAGTTCAAAGACGTGTTTGTTCGAATTTATATAAGGATCTAAAAGACATACCTTTAAAGCTCACTCAACACAAAATTTAGTTAAACATCTCAATCCCACTAGCACATCAAACAAGGTATAGATTGAACCCCAACTATGTTGCAGTTGTCAAACATGATATTAACAGACTATTAGCAACAATATTCATTTAACCAGTAAAGCAGGCTACATTGTTATCACCTATAGTGGTAGCATTTAAGAAGAATGGAAAATTGAGAATGTGTGTAAATTTCAAGAAGTTGAATAAGGCAACCAAAAAAGATCCTTAAATACATCCTTTTTTGGTTCTCTTTTGGTTATTCCTTCAATCATATTTTTTCTAACACTTGTCCCATTTGATTAATTTTTTGACCAATTGATAATACATGATTATAGCCTAATTAAAAAACTTTCCATGATTTGTTCTAGAGATCATCATATAAACTCATTACTAAAATACTACACCTTATCCTTCTGGTCAATAATTGGCAAAATGGCAGCAATTTTATTAACACACTATGACCTCATCTTTTTTACAACCCACCCTTCATTAGTGTTGTAAGTGTTAGGGACTCTATCTGCTATATCTACCAATGCTACTTTGGCATTAGACATTTCTACCTAATTTGCTTTTGTTTCTCTTGTATGGTAGATTCTAAAAACTTCTGCCAAGACAAGCTTAACTATTATGTTTTGCTCATCCCCCAACATAACCTTGATTCTGTTATGTTCAAGATCCAACTTCCAATTGTTCAGAAATTCCACCAAAATGTTATGGCGGGGTGTCTTCCACTTAATGTCAAATAGGCCTACTAATCCAGCTCTGTTCATCCAAGCTTTCTCTTCCTCTCTAGAGCTTGTCTAAAGCAAAATGTTCTTTAGATTGCTATTGTAACTATGTTCTATTGGAGTAAAGATATACCTAATCTCATCATCTTGATGAATACGCATTTTTTTCCTTCGCAGATTTGTAGCCATTACTTGCCAATTTGTTCTCTTCATGTGCTTATTATTGGGAATATGAATCCTCTATGGAATTTGCTCTTGAGTTACTCCTCTTGATGTAATAGCAATTGTTGTTGTTGTTACAAATCATCTTTTTACTAATCTTCCTCATAATCTAAAATAGAAATGGGACTAACTTGCTCACTAAAACATGTTTGTCTTCTAGGCTTTCTAAAGCTATATCTCTTCAATGTTTCCTTACAATCTTTTGCATTTTTTCTAATTACTTCAAGAGCTCTTTCAAACTTGGATATTAGAGAGGAATTCTGAGAAGAAGAAGAAGAAGAGAAGGAAAAGGTGGACCTCTTTTTGGGAAACTTAGACTATAAAGGCAAAATGTTTATAAATTCTATTGTTCTCTCAATCTCTCTTACTCCTTTTTCAACTTCTATAATTTCTCTTTAAATTGTCTTTGTAATTTCTCCACAACACTCTTTTTAGCATTCATTCTAGAAATAAAAAACGATGAAACTTGCTTGTAGAAAATGAAAACAAATAGTCGATGTAGTGATTTTTACCTTCTAAAACGTTATCACCTCTTTTCATGACATAACGTTTCACTTTTCATTTTAGGGCCAACTGTTTAATGATTTTTATTTTATTTTTTTAGTTGACATTTATTGCCTTCTAATTAAATTCATATTAACACCAACATGGGCTACATTTAATACCTATTAAGCAAAGAATTTTGTGGATGTGGCATCGGGTAATTCTGATGACATAATATAGTTTACACTATAGATTTCCTCTAGCCTATGTTGAGTCATTAGATTAACAAAATTTTGTTCTAAAATCATTGACTTATCTACCCCACAATCCAATAACTATGAAATTATATAAACATGGTCTTGGTATTTGTTCATAACCTGCTAGCTTATTAGATTAACTAGGGTTTTTTCCAATACTACTGTCTAATTAGTCCCAGTGGTCTTTGTTTCTTTTTTATCTTCTGAATCTTCATCATAGTTTTTTCCATGGGGTCTTCATCTATGGACTGTAAAAACTTTTGATCCTTTGAATTCTGAATCCCTTTTAATGTTTGATCCACATATGTATATGGTTTCAACTTATTAACATTGACCAATGTTAGGTTTGGTTCAAAATTGTAAACATAAATTTAAAAAATAATATTATTCAGTAAGCAATATTGTACCCTAAATGGACCAAACCATCTTTTTTTGAATTTGCCAGATGTGTTTTTTTTCCTTTGGGAAACCATAAGACATAATATCCAAATTAAAACTCATTTTCAGTATTTTTCAATTGACTCCATAGAAATATGTTCCATTAGTTAGCTCCCACATTATTCTGAACTTCCAATTTATTCTCCTATAACTTTTCCAATTCTATAATTATGGTTTTAGCACTTTGGTTGGGTTTACATCTTTGTGGTCCCCATTAATAGTCAACAAAACATATTTTGTTAGCATTAGAGGATGCAAACCATAGACTAATTAGTAAGGTGTATAACCTATTACCACCTTGTAAACAATCCAATATGAAAACTAAATTGTAAACAAATGTTCATCTTATTTTTATTATTTTTCATTAACCAACTTGGTCAATAGTCTACCAATGAGTTTGTTAATAGACTCTACTTGTCCATTTCCCTATGGATAATATGTAGTAGAACTAACATGCTTTAACAAAAACTATTCTGTGAGATGTTTTATTGTGTCATTGATGAAATGTACTCCTTGATCTGTAACTATGGTCAATGGACATCCAAATTTGGTAAGAATATATTCATACATAAATCTAGTTGTAACTACTACATATTGGTTTTGAGTGCCTTTGCTTTTACCCATTTGGTTACATAATCTGTAGCTACCAAAATGTATTTGTTTATTGTTAGTCTTCTTATTGTTTGATTAAACCTATAAAATCTAAACCCCACTTCATAAAGGGTTCCTTTGGAAGTGTTATTACCAACTTGGCCAAACTCTTTGTTTTGAGTCCTCCAATTTTCTAATAGCTATCACAACTTTTGCAAAAATCATGAGTATCCTTGAATAAAATTAGCCACCAATACCCTGCATCTAGAATTTTCTTTGTAGTAATATTTGTAGCAAAATGTCTTCTAGCCATTCCTTCATGTAGTTCCTTTAGAACAATCTGTACTTCTAAGGTGGTCAAACATCTACATAATCTGTTGTCTTGTCCCACTATATACATAATTCCTTCTGTCAAAGTGAAAGGTTTTGCCTTTTTAACTAACTTATATTTCTAAACTAGGTTTAGCATTTCTGGCATCTAACCTGTCTCTAAATAAGTTTTTACTTCTTGCATCCACATAGGTTCTATAGAATATAATGATGCATCCATAGTTTGATTTGAGACACCCAATGGTTCTAAATTATTTGGCAATCTGGATAAAACATCAGCAACCACATGTGTTCTACCAAGTTTATAAACTACTATGAATTCATATTTTAAGAATAATAACAACCATTTTGCTATCTTTCCTGACACTTGTGGTTTGTTGACTAAGTACAGCAAAGCCATATCATCTACGTAAAAAACAAATTTGTTTCCCAATAAAAAATGTTTGAATTTATGTAAAGAATAAACCATTGCGAAAGCTTCTCTTTTATAATAGTATAATTATGTTCTACTTTATTGAAAAGTCTAAAGGCATATACTATAGACTAGTCATACTTATTAATTAGGTTTTATACCAACATTGCACCCATTGCCACCAATGATGCATCTATGTGCACATGAAATTCCAACTACCAATTTGGAGGTATTAGAATTGGTGCTTCCATATATTTATGCTTGATCTAATGCCAAGCTTATTGACATTCTATGGTCCAAATAAAGGGTTTTGTTTTCCTCATCAACTTGGTGATTGGTGATAAAGGCAAAATTCTTGATGAAACATCTATAAAACTAAATCATACCATTAAAAACTTGAATTTGTTGTGGATTGGTAGGTACTAGCATGTTCACTATTGCTTGAACCTTCTTAGGGTCTAGTATTTTGCCTTCGTTGGAAACTATGAACATTAGTCCTAAAAATACCATAAAGGCACATTCTTCTTAGGCACTAACATTATGGGTGATAACCATGTAACCTCCTTTATAGGTTGAATAAACCCAGCTGTTAACAATTTGTTAATGTCTTGTTTGACCACTATAGCATAATTAAGGTTCAATCTATATGTGAGTCATGGATTATAATACCACAAATTGTTAAGCTTTAGTTCCATAGTTTTTCTTAGTATTAATATTTGAATCTTGATAAACCTCCAAGTAATAATTATTAAGAGTTGAATTAGCCTTTGGATATTTCAGCGTAGAAGATTCTTTTATTTAAATTGATGCAAGGCTTAGTTAATTTTAGGACCTAGTAAACCTTTTTAAGTGCATTATCCTTTTATGTTGTAGAGAAGGGAAAGGGGATGTAGAATTAGATGTGATTTATTGA
>Ga0116229_10000311_pt1 | contig 59616 bp, 49 predicted proteins | sample S1TSphgellanicum_3_FD_87313 | JGI IMG/M metagenome (GOLD analysis project Ga0116229, IMG submission 87313) | Host-associated microbial communities from peat moss isolated from Minnesota, USA - S1T2_Fc - Sphagnum magellanicum MG | ecosystem: Host-associated > Plants > Peat moss > Unclassified...
AACAATGTTGGTTTTTTTGATTTTGTCAAAAAAACCGTGTCCACGGTGGTATTTTTTTTATCTGTGGCGGAGGATTCAAGCACCCCCCCCCCCCCCCCCAAAAAAAAAAAAAACTCAAAATTTCAAATTTTCAAATTTTCAAATTTTCAAAATTTCCACAAAAAAAAAATCAAAAAACTCAAAATTTCCAAAAAAATTTCAAAAAACTCAAAAATTCAAAAAACTCAAAAAAAATCAAAAAACTCAAAAATTCAAAGAACTCAAAAAAAAAAATCAAAAAATTCAAAAAAAAATTCAAAAAACTCAAAAATTCAAAAATTCAAAAAAACATTTCACACTACCGCCCATTATTTTCAGCCTTACTAATTTTTATCTGACCATGTTATTTTATCTTAAAACATTTTGTATGGTAGTAGTATCATAGATACTTGAATTTTTATTTTTATTTCTTTTTTTTTAAATTTGCAATCAGCTTTGTGTATGCTTTGTTGAATCCTTTCCAACCTTTGAAGATGCATCAACAAAAGTTTAGTAATCAAAATCAACATGAGAGCCTCAAATGAATGATTGAGTATGTATGTAAGTAAGTAGGGTTTAGGGTTTAAACCATAGTTTGTGTTTGAAGTTTTCACAAATGTTAAATCTTTTGCCCAAGTCTTAGGTTAAAGCCTTGAGGGGGGACTTCAAAATTAAAAATGTTTTGGGACCCATTTTCTTGTATTATACCAACAAGGTGGTAAGGGGTTGTATTTTTATTTTTATTTTTTTCAATTTTTTGAATTTATTTTTTGACACACTAGGTGATGGGTTTTCTTTTATTTTTGGGACACAAGGTGATGGGTTTTCTTTTACTTTATTTTATTTTTAAGACACAGGGTGATGGGTTTCAGTGATCCAATTTGCACTCCTCTTTGTAGTAAGGACTTGTTATCTCTCCTCATTAAAAAACTTGCAATAAAAAAATTGATTCATTATTTATTTATTTAAATAATTTATATGGATATTTTATTTTATTTTATTTATTTATTTATTTATGTATAATTATAAATTGGTCATCCCTATGACCAACCAACTAAACTGGAAGTGAATACTGCAGAGACAACACCTGGTGAGTCTGGCGACAAAAGTTGGGGTTCAGGTCATAATTGGCTTTTGTTTTGGGTGGGGGGGGGAGGGGAGAGGAGGGGACTGGAAAAAATGTAGTTTGCCAACATGCATTGCATGCAATGCCAATACATAATCTCCAATATTTTATAGTCAACCAAACTTATGATGGATATGAAAGGGTCAAGTCAAGGGAGTTGGAAGTTGAAACCTAACATATATTGCACCAACCTAGTGGCAAATTTGCCAACAAATCTCCAAAGATGGAGTAGATAACAAGTCTCATGATCACAAATTTTCACCAAATTTTGACCTACAAATAATATGATTTCAACCTATACAAAGGGAAAAAAAGGCCCAAATTCTCCAGATTTTTATAATAAGTTCCAATTAGTAGCCAAGAGTATAGAAGTAAGGAGATTTTATTTTTTTAATCATAATAGTGTGTGCTATATTTGTGGTTTTTATTTTTCCCTGGATAATTAATAGCCACTTTGGCTACATCAGACAATTGGTACAAGGAAATACCAAGCTCATCCAACCCTCTCACTCGATGCTTGAAATGCCTAGTAGTGTTTTGTCCATCATTGAAAGTTTGCAACTTTTCATAGCAATCCTCAAGCTGCCAACATTGTCGGGGAGATCTATATCGTCAAACAAGAATTCTCCCTTGCGATCTCTCATGCACCCAACCCAACCAAACCAAACCAAAGAAGAAAAAAAGATCCTTAGCAAGTCCGTGCTCTCATCTCTCCATTTAAACTTGGGTCAACAATCAAACCACTAGGTGGTACTAAATAAGCACATCCAACTACAAATGAGTCCACTAATACATACATAACCCAATGACACCCACCCTTGTGATTAGTACTAAAAGTAGCCCTCCTTTGCATAGTTGATGGTGAAATTTACAACTATGTTAATTACCACAAAACTCTGCTAATCAAGCAATGCTTTCATTAAGTATCAAACAAACAAACAAACAAACTTGGTAGCATTAGTAATGGCCTTGGATATGAGAATATTGGATATGAGAATTTGGAGCCCTTTTGGAGCCCTTTGGGACACTTTACAATTGATACCTCTTTTTAATTGAACATCTTTAAATCCACAATTCATCATGTGTTATTATGGAGGCAAACTTAATTAAAACACATCATCCCATATTCAAGCCACCCACAATATTCAAACTTAAGGAATCTAGACACAAATTTAGTGCCACCCCTCCCTTCCCTCTCCTCTCCTCCCCCCCCCCTCTTACTTAGTGGGGGTATAAGTTATGCATTGTGCAATTGCCAATGTGTGTCTCTTCCAAGTTCCCATCACCCAACAAATGAATTAATGCATTGAATGAGTCCAATGCACTAAATACACACATTGTACTTCAATTCCCAATATTTGTTTTTAATCCTTGGGAATAAGTGGACTTTTGGGTGTAGAGGAGACCAACAAATGGAGGCTATTTTCTAAAGACTTGTTATCCAAGGACTTTCTTTAAGCATAAAAAATAGGAAAAATTCAAACCCAAGGAAGTGAATTAGGTATATATATTTTGTTTGACTTTTTCCAATGCTAGAAAATTGTTGTTACTCAAGCATCCTAAGATTTTTGCAAGCTAGATCTTGATGAAATTCTTCTTTTCCATCAATCCTAAAATCCTAAAATCAAAACCTTAAACATAATAAGACAAAATCATAATTCTATTTCTTTTACCAAAGGACTCTCTTTCAGCATAAAAGAGTTAGGAAAATTGAACCCAAGGAAGTGAATTAGGTTAACATTTTGTTTTATGCTTTTAAAAAAAAACTTCTTAGGGCTTGTAGTTGTTGCTTAATTTAAGCACCCTAGTAGGATTTTGCAAGCTAGATCTTGATGGAAAATTTTCCATCCATAAAACCATGACATAATACAAAATTGTGATTTTATTTCTAACCAAAAAACTTTCTTTAAGCATAAATGAAAAGAGATTGGAAAAATTAATCCCAAGAAAGTGAATTAGGTACATCATTTGACTTTATTTTTTTTAATGCTAAAATTTTGTTGGGGCATGTAGTAGTTGTTGTTGTTTATTAATTTCAAGCATCCTAAGATTTTTGCAAGCTAGAATTTGATGGAACTTTTTCCCATCCATCAAAGCCTAACAACAAAACCATAGAGCATATGACAAAATTGTAACCAACCCCCAAAAAATTGCAATCCCCATGGGATTAATGGAGGAGCACAAAGGGTGGTGGTAAAAAGTGGTCAACGAAATTCCGTTCCAATTTCCAAGTTCCAAGCACACCCCCCCCATCATCACAAGTCCCCAAAATTCTGTCCAAAAATTTACATTAAAAACTTATTAATATTGAGAGAGAAAATAGAGAGAGGATCCAAAATTTAAACTCTAAACTCCCAAAAGTAAACTAATGTAAAAAGATGGTCTATTATTATGAGGGTATATTATATATAAAAATGCCTCCAATGAGGCTAAAGTATATATATAGGGTTACAATTTTTTTAGCTTTTGAGTTTTCATTAAAACATCAAGTTGACTTGGAAAACAAAAGCACTTGGAAATTTGTGCCAAAATCAGTTGATCAATTTGCTATTCCCAATACCCCAAATCCTTATGGAAGTAGGTTATCACTCTTTTGGAGAAGAAAAACTAAAAGTAAATATGTATTGTACAACTAGCCTAAGTTAAACCCTAAACCCTAAACCTAAACTTTACCTTTACCATGGGGTAGGAAGTAGGAAACTAGGCTAGCCCATTGAAAAAAAAAAGTGGTAAAAAACATTAACTTTTACCATGGGGTAGAAAGTAGGAAATTAGGCAAAGCCCTTTTTTTGTTTTTTTAATTGAAAAAACAAAATTACCTTTACCATGGGGTAAGAAAATAGGAAACTAGACTAGCCCATTTAAAAAGAATTTGAAAAAAAAAATTCCCTTTACCATAGGGTAGAAAATAGAAAACTAGGCTAGCCCATTGAAAAAAAAATTGAAAATAATAATAATATTTTTTTTAAAAAAATTTAAACCCTTACCCTGGGGTAGAAAAGAGGAAACTAGGCTAGCCCATTTGAAAATAATTTGAAAATAAATAAATAAATAAATAAACATAAACCATTGGGTAGAAAATAGAAAACTAGGTTAGCCCATTGAAAAAAAATTGAAAATTTTAATAATTACCTTTACCATGGGATAGAAAATAGGAAACTAGGCTAGCCCATGTAGAAAGAATTTGAAGGGGAAAAAAGAAATTACCTTTACCATGGGGTAGAACGTAGTAGGAAACGGGGTCCTGAGGGGGGGGGGGAGAGAAACGGCTACAGCCTGTCATTGCAGTGTAACTGCCCTCTTGTGGTAACCGGCAGTGGGGACAGAACTAGCTTCACACAGTACTTAGGTGCAATCATGTGGTGACTGCTTGACCTGTGATCCCGGTAACCACTAACCCTAACTTGCTTACTTGCTTTACTTGCTTGCTTCTTACCATTGTGCACTCCTTTGGTGATACAAGTGTGGTAGGATAATAATGCCAAGGGCAAAGGGCCATTTCCCAAAGAATATAAGGGTGTCTAAGGCAAGAGCTGAGTGCAAGCCCAATTTCGGTAATTTTCTCTCATTGCCGAAGGGTTGGCTTTATGTGGCATAAGATTCATGATGTTGCAAATGCAATTTGAATCAAAAGCACGGGCTTTTACATCTTTCGTTACGCTCTTTCATTGTGAAAACAAAACGCCCAATTGCAATGTGAATGACTACTTTAGTTGAATAGCAAGTTTTTTTTTTGACAAAAAATTTTTAGTCATGTTAAAATTTTGAAAATGTTTTTTTTTTTTTTTTCTTTCCTCAATGAGAGTTTTTTTGTGAAGGAAAATGAAGCGTCTTTTGGAATATTTGAAACTATTTTATCTATCAGAATGCAATCTTCAAATTTTTATTTATTTTTTAGTAAACTTGGGGTTAAACTATAATAATTACGCACTATAACATGCCCTCTAGGTACAACACAAAAAATTTAAGAATATTTTATGTTGTAAAAAATTCTGATGAATAGGTAGGTACATACTACAAACATAACTTTTGTTGCATAGTTGGGACTATTTACCTCCTTCACATATAACACATTAAATTTTGTGGGAAAAAATTTTGGACTTGAATTAAATGTTTCAAGTTAGGATTTGGGGTTTGATTATGTAACAAGATCTTTTTATAGTGAATTATCACCATTTTTCAACTTTAAAAAATATCATGAATGCTTGTTCAAAGAAAAGCCAAGAAAAAAATTTAAGTTTTCTTATCAAAAAGCAACCATCAAAGTTGTGAAGGTGTTGATTTGCTTCATTGCATGTTACTCTCATCACCACCTAGATTCAAAAATGTAGCTAGTGTGTCATCACATAACCACATTTGGGTGGTTGTAAATCCCCAAATCAAGCTAAACATGTGAAGTGAATATTTTTTTCATCTTTTGGTTCTACAATTGTGTTTGTTGAATGTTTTGATTATATAAACATGTGCATTTTATATCTAACAACTAACTTCTTCATATTCTATAGTTGTCACTAGAAACTTGTGAAAAAGGTAGAAGTTCAAGTAGAGGTTCTTGTCCTTTTTCACATTTTCATTGTGGCACTCAAACTTGTGCCATCTTACATGTTTAAGTTTCTAGTAGGAACCCTATTATCACTAGGCCTCTTGTTATGCCTTAATCCAAAATTTGCCTCCTCATTTCATTTTACACCTTTTAAATCACCTCTGACATTCCAAATCCTGAAGATGATTATGATTTGTGTGCTTGAATGAGTTTTCACCCCTTGGACCAAACTTGCCCACTCCACCTAATGTACCTAATGTGATGTTTGAGAAGAATTATGAAAGGAGAAGGAAGTTTCAAGAAACATGGGCTACTAAAATACCATGGGCAAAGTTGGTTGCTTACACATTATTAGGTGCAAAATTTGTACACATGTGAAAGGAAGGAAAAATTCTTTGCTTTTAAGTGAAGTTCATTTGCAAGTATGCATGGAGCAAGAAAGCTAAAAAGGATGTGAATAAAAGGGATTTGTATTACACAAAAAAATGTAAACATGCAAAGAAATTGCTAATCACAATCATCACACTAATGTTATGCAATTAGCAAATGGGATAGCAAAAGAAAATGCCAAAAAGGTAGTTAATTTTTCCCAAAAGTAATTATGAAAGTTTTGATGATAGAAAGGAGTTTGCCAAGAAAATAAATTGCCAACAAACTCATCAATTTTGGGGCTAATGGTGTGAATGTATTCAAGGCACCAAGTTGAGTGTTACAAAACAAATCTAAGATGACTATGCTCCACACTCTATAGGGATCCATTGTATGGCCCATCAGATAAATTTGTTAGTGTTAACCTTATTTACACATCCTTTGGTGAAGCACTTGGAGATTTTGTTGCAAAACATGCATGTTTAGTTTGCACACATACCTGAAAAATAATTTAGAGTTCACAAAACTTGCAAAGCTCATGGAAACAAAAGGAATAAGAATTTTTTATATTAAATCAAGGTGGATTTTGATTTTGACCCTACCCAAAAAAGTGATGGTAGAATACAAAATTTTGTTAGTGAATTAAATGGCATCGGCCATTCCTACAAATCAATAAGCAACAATGAAGCATGAACATTTGTTGGACTTGCAAATCTTGCTTGGCCTTCCATGCATTTTACCTCTATTGGAATCTATAGATGCATTGATCAAGTTTGCATAAATGTGGGATGTATTTGTGTGTGACTTATGGCAACTATCAAGGTTTGTCAACATGACATCTATGTCATCCATTGTGAATATATTTCAAAATTTACTACAAATAATTTTTGGGCTTTCAAAACTTTGCTTGGCTACGAGCATGAAAATATTTACATATGTATAATAATAAAAAATTACTTAATGCGTGTGATTTTTCATTTTATTGTTTTTAGGAATTGAAAAAACATTTATTATGGAACTAAAAACTAGGTTTCCAACCAATGCCATCACGGATGCCCTTGGGGTTGTGTATCCCCAATATTGGCTCTAGTTAAATTGTGACATTTCATTCATCAATCACGTACATGAAATGTTTTTAACTATGAAATCTAATGTAAAAGCATGCATAACTACCCCTTTTAACCTAAATCATCTAATTAATATGTGGTGCCTCATGAAAACATCTTGCATACTAGTTTATAGTTTTCCTATGCATGTCAAATTGGTTGACTTTAATGTGGTGCAAATAATAAATAGTGTGGAAGACAAAACATGGTTTTTCTATGTTGGCCTTTATGAAATCCAAGCTTTGTAATAGGTTAACTACCCATCTACCTTCAGTTGTTCGCATAATTGCACAATGATTTTATATTATTCAAAATTTCCTTGATGTGAAGTGCATCAAACAATGAAGAGTTGCATGACACTATTATTATTATGAAGGCTAATGTTCAAGGTGTAACAAGCATGTTGTTTGAAGGACATAATTTTTTTTTGAGAGGTATTATGTAGCTTCTTTACATTTGTGGCATGTGCATTGCCACTTTTTGTACATGCAAAAACTTGTTGACTTCTTTTCAATTTTGTGGTGAATTCCATGGTTGGATGATCAAGTAGCCCTTGTTGTATATACTTTTGTTCCATTCTTCAATTATTTGCTTCCTTGGTAAGAACACATATGAGTTTATGTACTCGGGTTTGGGATTAATCATTAAAGTTTAAATTCGGGCAAATTATACTTAAAAAGGGCTAGGGGGAATTGAATAGTTCACATAGGCAATTTAATGGGAGGTTGGAGGGTTTTGTTTCCTTATTGATTTTACATAGTCTCTTATACAAACCAATTCATGTTTATATCCCCAACTTCTTTGTGCACACACATACACATATTGCATCCCTCCCTTGAACTTCCTTTTCCATACTTGGCATATCTTGCTCAAAATTTCCCCTTACATAAATTGAGGGACATGTTTTTTTAGATTATTTTGTTCATTTAAGTTTCACTTATGTAAAATGAACTTGAACCAATACAATATTCAACCACCCTTCATTTGCAATGAATTTGTATATTTATTAAATATTGAAATATATCTTCAAAGTATTCAAGGCAAAAGTAGATTTATTTTGCATATATTATGTGGTGGTATAAAAACAAAGAAATATAATTGCTAAGTTGTATTGTAGAATGAATGTTATAACAATATGTTATGAGCATAATTTACAAATTGTACATTTTTAATCAATTAATGGGGTTTGGTCAAATTAAGTTATTTCATAGTACCTTTACCATTTTGCCAATAGACTGCCAAATAATTAATTAAATCTTAAATCTTAATTTTAACATTTGGTTTTTTAATTCTGAACTTTTTGGCAGGTAATGGATATATAAAATAATAAACAAACTATCCTAAATGTTATGGAATAGTCTATTATGTCTAAATTGCCTTACTTTTAAAACACTATCCTTTAGGGTCTGCGGTTCAAACCTAATAGTGGAAACTTTGATTTTATTAAAATTTAGCACAAATTACAATTTTTTTTCAAAATTTTGGCAAAAAGAAAAATAATTTAATTTATGCTGAAATGGTAAAGGTATTATGGTAATTAATTTACCAAAACACCATTTGGTAAAACTTTAAAATGATATGACCACTCATTTGCAATGTTTTTTTTTAGGTGAATTTTTGCATTGTGTTGATCAAAATCAAATCTAGTGCAATAAGGTGCAAAGGATTTTTGTGCAAAAAATGTGCCTAAGTCATCAAATTATGAGGGAAATTTTATGAAATTCCCATATTTAGACAATGGTTTCCAACAAATTGCAAAAATATTGAAGGATTATTAATTTTTTGTATTTTATTCTCTACCCTATAACTAAATTTGGCTTATTTCTCTCATGGATGATCGACACTGTGGTTACATCACAAAAATGAAAAACAAACATATATGTTCATGAAATTTTTTTTGTTTAATAAAACATTAGAAACAAAAAAATGTATTTGGATTTTCATTTTTTTCTCAAAATTGTTGTTAAATTCCCCCTATTATAAAGTAATCACTAAATAGGCACAACAAATTAAATGTAGCATGGTCTTTGATGCGCTTTGACCACTAGGTTTCAAGATTTCGATGCCCCAACCTAAAGCCCCTATCCTTGGTTAACCACCTCGACTTAGTTAACTAAACCCACTTGTTCACCCAGCCTACATGACCCCATAGCCCAACCCTTGGGCCAAAAGCTTTAACCCCATTCTTCTTTTTTTTCAACCTTACCCCGCACCTCATGTTGGGAACTCCCACTTCCTCGCAATTGTCACATCTAGCCTGTGGAAACAAACCATTCCCTGCGCCCCATCCCCCTCCCCTCACGGGAAAAGCAACCCCTATACTATCAAGGGAACCCCCATTATCTTGTCCCCAGGGTGCTACATCCAATCCCTAAGGACATCATCATCCCTAGCCACAGTGTCTCTTCGGGGGAAACTATCCTTCTTGAGGAACCAACCTTCTCCCCATCGAGAGGCTCCTTCCACTCCCCAAAGGAGACCAAACTTCCCGAGAAACCCCACCTTCTCCCCGCCAAGAGGTTCCTTCTGCTCCCCAGGGATAACCATCCCCAAGGAACAATCATTTTCCTTGCCGAGAAGTTAATTTAGCTCCTTGGGGGAGACATTCCTCGCCCAAATGCACGAGAGCCCACCCAAATTTCTAATTGCCTCCCCCAAAGCAAAACATTAACATATTTTGAGGCATGAGTTATTTCAATAGGCATTGTTTCCATGGATGAAGTGGAAGTATTTGGACCATCTAGATTAGTCGAAATCTTTTTCATTCCAAATGTCTGCATCTTGTTCAATCTCTACCATGGACGTATTTTTTATAAACTTCTCCTAGGATGAATCCATCCAAAAGTTTCATAAGAATTGAAATCATATTGGTGGTGCAATATTGTCATTATTATGTGTGTTTCAAATTTCGATGACACCATCAAATCACCTTCTCCATGATCGCATTCAATCAAGAACATTCAATTGATCACAATTCGATCACATTGTAGTTTTCGCCTATTGGCAGTTCCCCAAGGAATTAGTATTGGCAACTCTTCAAAAACTTATCTAATTTTGACATGAGTAAAAGGAATTGCCTTATGGATTGCACTGCAAATAGCAAGAAACCTAAGCATGGTACAAATAACAACTTTTTTATTAAAATAAGAAAGAATGTACATTATTTACATGCTAAGAGGATTTGTACATTCAATGCGGTTTCTCATACATTGTTTCATCTCTATCCAGGAATTCCTTCCTACACTCCGCTGACATTATGTCCTCAATTATCTTATAAACTACACCTTGCAATTCTTCTTCATCCTTTGTGATGAACCACTTGCCACCATCAAGAATTGTGTTCGAGCCTTTCTATCATGCCTTGAGGTATTGAAACAAGTTCAACATCATGTAGTATGCACATTCTGTACTCCCTTGTTGTTGGGGGGACCAAAGGCTTCTTCCATAGCAAGCTAGAAATAACGGCCATACCTTCATCATCCGACACCTCCATGAGATTGACCTCAAGTCTTCTGAAAAAAGGGGCCACTTACTCTTTTGTGTGGGATAATTTCCACAAGTACGAATGCACAAATCAATTAAGTTCATAGCAAAGGACACTCCAATGTCCAAAAAACCCCACCAATTGGCCAACGGTTGCTTATGCAATTGGCCGACCATGGTTAAGCTACTCATGCACTACATTGTATGCAAATTGGAAGATGTGATGGGACTTTCCCTTCACCATTTTCCAATCCATAAACTCTCCAATCCTCTTTGGCCATTGTTCCACATCAATTATGCACAATGTGTTCATTAGTTGCATGGGTGCAATCCATGTATCTTTTGGGACCCCCTTGAGGATGCAGTAAAAAAAAATGTTCATGATATTGTTTGTCACATCACTGCTTTTTATTGCACATTTGATGTCATTGAAATCGATCATAATCTCGTCTTGACCAAATGAGATCTCAACATCCAACCTCCAATCCTCACCCTTGCGCTTTCTAGTCATGTCCTTCCACTTTGGAATGACCCTACATAAAAATCAAATACCCGCAATCAAAAGAAAGAGTTGTCGTAAGTCTAGTCGGAATGATCTAGAGCCAAAAGAAAACATAATTTAAACAATAAATTTCGAAAAATCAAGGTCCCTGGGGAGCTAAACAATGCATCTCCTTGGGCAAGCTTGAGGATTAGGCCCTCGGGAAGATGTAGACTTATGCTCCTTGGGTGATCAAAATTTCAGGGAATTGGTCACATCCCCAAGGAACATAACTTATCAGTTGCCCGGGAAGTTGCCATGTACAACTCCTTGAGGCCGTTAGATGTGAACTTCCCAAGAGTTGGGGTCCCTAGGTTGCCTAACTCGTCATCTCTTTGAAGATGACGGGTTAGGCTACTTGCGAACCCCAATTCTCGGGGAGCTTGTGGGTGACGTCCCCATGAAGCTGTACAAGGTGTTTTCTAAGGAAACAACACCTTCAAATCCCTAGGGAGCATCCAAGTCTCAGCTCTTGGGTTGATTGCACCATTTAGTGCACTCGGGAACTAAGATAACAGGTCTTCAAAAAGGTTTGATGGGAAACATAAACTCAATTGGGAAAAAAATGTGGGGGCGCATTACCCAAATTTTTGTGATCGAAACTACAAGTTTAGGTTGAAAGTCTCAAGCCACACATTCCATTCCATTGCCAATTGTTGCACTTTTGGAACTAGTAACGACTTTTTCCCTTCAAGGTTCTACCTCTTGTCCTTAGTAGTGGGAGTAAACATCTTATTGTCTGTTTCTGGGTACAATTCATATCGTGCACCTTTCTTACCCTTTAGGTCCTTAGAGGCATTCGATGGGCTTTGAATTGATCACCTTCCTTTCCCGAATTCATATTCTACCGTTAAGGACTCAGGTTGTTCAATTTTAAACCTAGTCTATTGGAACGTTTTTCCTTCGTCGACCCTTTCAACATCATCTACAATATGTCGATAGGTCTTTCCATCACATTGAAAATTAGAAGGTTTAGAAGGTGGTGACTTCTTGGATGGTGGCATCAACATTGCATTCTTCCACAAAACCTGTTGTTGGGGTGTAGGAGCTCCAAATTCATAACTTCTAGAATAAATGGGCCATCTTAGTTTGGTTACCATCGAATATAAATTATAAGCTTCAATACTCTAGCGGGTGTGCATTAAAGCTTGGGGGCAACAATTGGTGTGGCATCAAATGTGGGGATAATGGAAGAACTATCATTTTGCGATGTTTGCAACAATTGAACTACAACAATGTTCTCAATAAGATTACCTAGGAAGAAAGGTTCTAGAATGGTTAACGCAAAATCTCAAAAATCCCCTATTCCATTAATACCAAAAAAAGCCTTTGCACAAATGACATGCCCCCAAACTCCTTAAGAGACCCAAATGTGAGTCTTGTAGTGAAATAATAAAAAAAAAGAAAAGTTAGGGCACATTCTTTAACTTGCAACACTTTGGGGGTAAGAAGGCATGTTGGAGCTCTGGGATGCGATTAGGATGAACTCACAAGTGAGAATTCAAGATGAAATCAACTTGCACAACCAAGAAAAGAGGGTGGTTAGTGCAAATTGAATGGAAGTGGTGCAGTGGACTTGATAAGGACAATTTCAAGCACAAGTTTTAAATGGCCCACAACCTTGGTAGGAGGCACCATTCCCCTCCTTATAATATACTTTGTGCCTTTCTGTGGGGATTACATCCAAATGTCACTTTTCCCTGGGATTCCCAAATGGGAGTCCCAAAATTGGGCCTATTGTTGTCCCAAACTTTGGACGTTCATATCTTTCTCAAATCAAGTTTATTTTGAAAATGCGAAGGCAATATCCTATAACCTTCAAAAAGATCTTTCCAACAGTGTATAACACACCCCAATCAAAGCTCATTTGACCTTTAATTTCAAGGGATTTATGGTCATAATTCCATGGCCCCTTCTTTTGATCATAACTCATGCAAATCAAGTATAAATGAACAATGCAAAGGCATTTTAAACATTTATGCTTCAAGACCTTTTGGCCCAATTTGGTGCTTGTTTGCCTTTCCAACCAAGGCTTTGAACATTCGTAACTCCTCGACAAATGCAACTTTCGAAGTGGGAGTGCACTTGGGAGTCATTAGGCTTCATCCCTTGCATTCTCCCCCATTTTTGAAAGTGTGTTTCACACCTAAACACATTATCTTGGCTTCATGGGCCCTTGCACTACACATTTAATCGTGAACCCAATGTTAAGGTTGTGACATTCCAACAAATGTGTCCAATGATTATGTTCCATACACTCACTTGAAAAGAATTTGATAATATCGATGAATTAACATTTGAAAAATTGGAAGTTTTCTTACATGGATATAGGTGGGATGAAAATAGGAGCAAAAGTTTCATAAAATAGTACCTCATCAACAAAATGTGGCCCATAGACAAACATGTAATCCAAACGAATGATAATGCTACAACACAATTCTTATATAACAATTGTTGAAGTATAAAAGGTTATGACACTTTATATTTAGATTAAATTTTTCATTAAACGAATAATGGTTTACAGAAAGATAATATTTAATTGTGGATTAGTTAAGGACTAAACACAAAAACCGTGGTCAAAGCTCCCATCTAGTCATGCACATTGTACCAAGTGACTACAACCTACATCTCATTTCAATAATTTCAAGAAAAACCATTTGAATGTAACCCATGTGGGGAGTTACAAATTACAACATAAGAAGATGACGATTCTTCCCAAATATGGGTCACAATGAATTTTATGAGTCAAAGTTTGTTCATAATTCATTTATGCACGATTTTAGCTTCAAAATGCACCAACCGTCTTCTTGTGTGATTTGTGCAATTTGACATGTCTATGAACTCAACTTGAAAAACTTATCCTAGTTTCAATTCAAAGCTTCCATGTCATTTTTCTTGTTGGGAATTAAGGAATGTGCCCTAGGATTGTATTTCATTGTAAATTGAAAATCAAAGAGGTTTTTTAATCACTAATATCATTTGACAAATGTCTTAAGGGTGCACCAATAGATTTGGATTTATGATGATTGAACTTTTAAAATTTTTGTGTTCAATGAAATATGATACTAAATTTGGATATCACACATTGATTATACACAATTTTTGATCTCTTGGTTTGAATATTAAAACATTATTTGATTACTCATTGAAAGATGTGTTCACCACCGTTAACTTATTTGAACAAGATAAGGAAGGGCTAAACCAATTCAATACTTAATTACATAATGTTCCAAAATTACAAAAAAAAAGTGTAAAAGCAATGTAAAAATAGGTTGATTTATGTCCTGATACATAGTAAATGAATTAATGGTATTTAATGTCACATTTACATGGAACAATAATAAATATATACACAAAAATGCTAACCACCTACAATGTATAGTTCATCTCCAAGATTATTAACATACATGTAACAAAAACTAGCTATGGTTTATTTCAAAACATGAACATGTGGTTAGTTGGATCCTACATATGCAAAAAGCTAGTTTATTAAATACTATATATATAAAATAAAAATTGTTGAAAATTACAAATTCAAGCTTGACTTGCATTATGTCATCCAATAGTGACATGCATGGTATCAATTGGTGGCATTGGTTAAAAGGAATACATCTTTATTCACAAAATGTTAATCCAAAAATATTAAACAATAATAAAACATGAAGCCTTACTAATATATAATGGTATGTAGCCATTAGTACACACCAAATATCATTTGGAATTCAAATGTCCCAAACCTATGTTAGAGGTTACTTATTAAGTGTTCAAGTGGTGGTTATATCTAATTTCATAATATCAAATTTACATACAAGGAAATTTTCATTTGGTGATGTCCACTTGGTAGTCACAAGACTATTCAAAAGAAGGCTCATATGACATGTACTTTCTATTTACATATTTTTCTTTCCCTCATAAAACAAATGTCATATTGAGTCATTGTCATTCACATTAGAAATAATGAAAAAAAGGTTCTCATTTGGTTTGGACACATTAAGTTTACTTGTTCACATTTCTCATGTTTTGTAACCCTTTGACATTGTGCATTTCAAGCTTTTGAAGATTGATTTTTAAAATGAAAGATATGATGTTGTATTGTGCAATAATTATAATGAACTAAACACAATTGTTTCAATGGGAGGGATTACAAAAAGCATTGTACAAGGCTTTCTTCTCTCAAAACCTTTGTAACTTGGTTTTCAAATCAAGAGGAGGTTTGCAACAAGCGGTGATACACACATATAGTAGATGACCAAAATGAACCATCACCCATCATCACATCATGTAGGATGGATGATATGTGGACACAAGGAAACATTTTTTCCATTGTATTCATGTCCGATAGTTAACCATGGTTGTTAGCTAGGTATCAACATTCACATGTATTTATTGGTGTTGGGCAATTATCAAAATTGAAGTGAGAATTGACCATGATTTTAGCTTGGTTCTCATCATGAAAATTGGAGGCTATCATTATTGCTGATACATGGATGGGAGAACCATCCTTCTTTTTTAATAAAAAATCTGAATTTTTCCGAAGGTAATAAAATATATCTAACAACAATTCTTAGTTATAGGGGTCTAAGGTTTGGGGCTAGTCTAGAGATAGGTAGGATCCTACTTTGGAATAATCTTTTAAGATTTTAAAGTTTCTAGGGCAGTGGAAAATTATGTTGTTATTTTTCATTTGGAAAATGATTTATGATAATTATGTTCAAAGAACTGCCTAAAAAAATCGATAATTATCAAATTTGTGAAAACTGTCCATTTGAGAACCGATTGAAGAAATACATTTGATTGAAAATTTGAACCTTGGATGGTTCTCTAAAATCTGATTTAAAAAGATGATTTTTTAAAATGATGAGAAGAATCGGAACCAAATATTTATTTTTAAAAATAATAAAATAATTATTATATTAATATTAATATTAATATAATAAATGTAATTAAATATTAAAATATTAATTTAAATTTAAAAAAAAAAAAACTACCCAACACTGGTAATTACCTACCTAGTAGCCACCAAGTGCCTTACGTACGTACTTATCTACATAGTAATCACTTACATTCCGTAGCTACTTACCTTATGGTACCACCAAATTGCATATCTAGACAACTAGTTAATAGAAGTAGAAGGGTTTATAAGATATAAGTTTGGTAACTGAAGTTGCCGCTAATTGGTGATCAAGTCTATAATGGGTTTCCAATAGATGGTGCAATCGTGGGTGTTGGTGTTGGGTTACATATAATCCATAATAGCTTTGCATTTACATAAAATTCAAAAACATGTAACATTCTTGGCATAAGTATTAAAGTGAATACATATATCAAAAGCTATATAACACAACATAATATTATTTTTAGAAAGTCTTGTTGTAGGTATTGTCATTAGACTAGAAATTTTCATTGTTTAACATACTTATTTCATTGATCTTCAATGTCTTTGACAAGGGACATATTATGACGAGGCCCTGGTACATGCCTCTTCACCTTATTGAAGATGTTAGTTTAGTAGTGTGAAGAAGCTCAAGAAGCATGTGAAGAGGCAACATTGTAGGCCTAGTTGGTTTGGTTTGTAGTAGAATTCATGCATTGGTGGTTGGGCAGGGCCAACATTCTTAGGAGGTATGGTAGTTCAGAGTAACTCTTACTTTCCAACTTGCAATTTTCAATTTTTAATGCTTCCAATCCCCATTCATATTCATCATAATCCCCATGTCCCAAATGCATACATTCAATGCACCATTTATTTTTTCCTTAATTTTTTTCCTTTTTTCTTTTTCAATTTTGTGGTTTTGAAATTTTGGTGCATTTTTCCAATTTTTAAAAAAAAATTACACCTTTTTTCCCAACTTTATTTTGTCACCACAATGCAAAAATTTGTGCAAAAGATGAGAAATGCTGCATACATTAGAAACATGACTACTTTTCAATATTTGCATGTACTCAGCTCAATCAAGGGTGGTTGTTGATTAAGCACCTACAAAAAAAACCACTTCAAGGGGTCTGAAAAAAGTAAAGTAAATGACTAAGTATAAATTCAATATAAGCCCATTACAAAAAATACTTAGGGATTAGTACTTGGCCTGGTCATATTCATTTTTTCCTCCTTTATTAATTTTAACCACCATGTCCTAGATGCATAAATTACACACATGACTACTTTTTAGTATTTACATGTACTCTCAACTCAAGTTACCATTGTTGATTAAGCACCAAGGGAAAATTTTAAAATAATAAAATAATAATTAAATTTAAATTTAAAAAAAAAAAAACCCCACCATCACCACCTTTGGTCAAAAAAATAAATAAATGACTAATTATAAATACATAAGCCCATTATGAAAAATACTTAGAGATTAGAACTTAGTTCTAGATAGTGTCAATTCTTGGTTTTTTTTAAAAAGACCCATAGTTGGTAACAATGGGTTAACATCTAACATGCCCTAGTAGGGAATTTGAATTTGCAATGCCCTTTACAAGGGACATAAATAGCTTGCAAACAATTAGTATCCTTGCCACAAGGACTATACACTAGGCTATGGTTCTTTCACTTTGGGTTAGGAGGGTGGGTCGTTGAGATTGTGAGATGACACTCTTCATGTTGATGTGAAAATGTTAGTTAAAAGAATATGAAAAATGGTGGGCACCGAAAATTTGGATTCTCTAACCCACTAACTAAACATTGTTTAAAACACTCAAGATTTGCTCATTTCATTCCAATTGGAGCTTTAGAGCCAAATTGAGTTGCAAAGTTGCAACTAACAATGTCTCGATCGGGATGTCTAGTTGTGAGCATGTGGAAAACAATGGATCCATAATAACTAGTCTTCAAACAAGATCATGACCCATTCTCATCTCAGATGAATTTGAGTAAGTTAATTTGTGTGTTGTTTGTGGACATGGGCCATATGCACATTTGGAGTACCAGTGTTGTGGTTTTCACAAAAAGGAAGGAAAACTTTGCTGCTAATTTGGATTTGTTTCCAATTCTTACAAGCAGGGGGGTTTTGTACAAACCTCCTATACTACATATCTGCAACCAAAGCTAGGAATCACAAGGATTGCAAATGCATTTGATGTGTTAGAATATAGTCTGTATATATATATGCATGGATGTGTAGAATCCATTGCAAGTGGCTGAAATGTTTCATGAGATCTAGAGGTTTGATTTCCTTTCTGTTAAATGAAAAAAAAAAGACCTTGAAAGTCTAAGAAAGTTGATTGAGTTGAAGTCTCTAGGATTTTGTCAAATCAGCAGGAACAACCAAGGCAGCTGTGGGATCAAATCCTTCTCTACTGGCATAGCTATTTGATTGAGGTATTTGTCTTTCTAGCTTTCAGAGATGAAGAGGATGGTTTAGTTATTATCTCATGCAAATATCAGGGGCCTTGCTTGAACACAGACTGAAAACCAAGCTTTGTGAATATTGTGAACTTGCAATTTGTGTCACAAAATCTCACTACATTAGTGTATGACATTAGCCTCTGTGACCTTGAGAATTTATGAAGTCAGTGAGGATATTATGATAGTTTGTCAATACCCATGACAAACTTTGCTGTTGAGTATCTCTAAACATTCATATGACTACCATTGTGGTTCAAACTGCTCCAAATTTGTTTTGTTTTCTGTTTTTGTTTCTTGTGTCATTGAGGAGTTGGGTTTCCTCTCTTTCCTGTTTGTTGCTCTATTGTCAGATCTTAATTTTCTATGATCTTATTTATTATTGGGTCAGCTCTCAATTCCTTTAAACCTGATTAACTCAAAAAAATTAAGGACAAAAACAATAAACATGTAGCCTGATGAATCAATGATCAGTGGGTGCAACGTGATAGTGTTTAAAATGGCGATCCTTGCTAGAGGGCTGGGACTCTGAGAGATTGAAGGAGATTAGTATCTCCAATCAAACCCTAATTTCTTTACACTAAGATGTCCTAATGAACCCAAAATTTGTTTTGTATCATCAAGCTCAACAATTAGTTGATGTGATTCTTCCAAGTGCATACATGAATCAGTGGATATTTCTTTGATTACAAATGTGCACACTTCTCTCACCAACCATGATTGACATCAAATATAGTTGGCTTTTTCTCTTCTACTTTGTATTCTCTTGCATTTGCAGTGGGTTAGGATATCTTGTAGGGATGTCACGGTAACTATTTTGAGAATTGCAAGTGGATGTTATAAGACTTGTTACAATCACACAACTACAATCAAGGAGAGAACTATGGTGGACCTTGATCTAGCTAGCTCCCCTCAATCACAAGCCTAAGATTGCAAAGCACTCATAGTTCTTGTTTTCGCTTGTTGAGTTCAAAGAGACTAAGGATTTCTTCTTGTTCTAGCTATAAGGTTTTGTTAATTAATGGTTGCATATTGGGGAAGGTGTAATCTAATTAGAGAGATGACACCTAGTGAAGACATGTGATTGCAACATGTGTGAAATGAACTAGTGTTGTTCCTCCTATTGCACATGGAATGATTCAAATGTGTGTGTTGTAGCTAATGCCTCTTAGAGTTTCTCTAGCAACACCCATAATTTGAGCATTTATAAGTAATTACCACATCCAACATGCAATATTAAAAACTCTCCCACCCCACTTGAAAACATAAAAAAATTGGACTACATAAAGTGAAAGTGTATTTAAATCTCACCACTTGGGACCAATCATTATGGCTAGCCAATGAATGATAATCATTTCCTTTTAAAGGTGCCCTTGCAAGCACCATCTAACTACACATTTTGCAGACCTAAAAGAGTTTTTCATTATTTTATTGGAATGTTTCATCCCAAATATATTATACATGGCATTTGACTATTGTTGCTAAACATGTTCTTACATAATTTGATTTAGTTCTTCATGACCCAACTTTAACAAACAACATGCCATTGAATAGAAGCTTAAATATTTATTATATTGATTTCATACTAGCACAATAGTATTAAGTGATAATTAATTTTGGGCATAAGCACACTAAGTCCCCAAAAATTGTAGTCACAAGTATAGTATTTCTATAATTACTTTTTTGGTAATGCATGGACATCACATCTTGGATTATTTTTGTTTGTTTTAAATATATTTGATTAATTTGAAGCTTAATTTAATTAATTGTTTTTAAAAATCCAACAAAAAATGAAAATTTTAAATGTATGGAATATATTTGTGATAAAATAATACCTATCATAAAGTTTGAAAAAATTGCATGTATAATTCAAAATTAAGATTGTGAGTGGAATTTTTGGGTGAATTTTTTAATGATGTATGATATTGATATACATGAATGAAATCTAGGACTATTTAAAGATTTAAAGTTTTTGGATGAAATTTCATTCAAAAAATGTGTCTTTTGCATTTTTGAACAATAAATGCATTTAGGAAAAAAATCATTACCACATCAAAGAGGAGGAGATTGTATAGGTGGGCATTGCATTATTTTTTCAATTTTCTTTAGTTTGGTAATGTTTAATGAACCACAAACATGAAGCCCTATGACCGTTGAAAAACTGTAAGTTATATATTGTATGTACATGAATTTTATCCAATTCTCTTCATTGGATCAAGATTAATTTTGATTCAAAGTGAATTTTGAGTTTCAACATGTTGTCATGCAAATTTTAAAGTTTTTTTTTTGTGTTTATGATAGCAAAAAAATACCATCAAGATTTTAATTTACTACGTACTATAATATTCGTAAAAAAATAGTTCACCTTTAGTGTGCTTTCACCCTTTTTTAAAGTTGAATATGTCAAACAAGGTTATATTCATTTGCCACATATGTTAACTTAGTTCTACATACTACATAGACATTTGCTAATTCAAAATTTCCTTTTTCTTGTTCATTTTAATTAGCTTATCATACTATTGCATGCGTTACCTAAGATTATATGACATTTTCATTTCCTTGGCCTTGAATCTTTTGATTCCCGCTTTGTAAGGAAATAACCATGATTATTTTTGTTATAGTTCATTAAGTTATGGACCCGAAACATGCAAGTGAAGGGTTACACAGAAAAGAAACATGTTAGATGTACAATAAGATTGAAATCCAGTAAGCTAAAAAGATGACAACATCATTTCAAAATAGAGATTTAGTTGAAGTTAAGAAATTTGACAAAGATAACTTCCCATTATGAAAACAACACATACAATTCATTTTTACATCTCGAAAGTTTAGGGAAATTGTGAACATAACACATGCAAATGATGTTGAAGATACAATATGAAAGGATAAAAATAACAATCAAGTGACAATGGGCATCAAAAACAAAATTTTCCTTGTTGAACAAATTTTTATGAAATGTGGAATATTTTAAATTGATTCATGAGCAAGTGGTTGAAGAAAATGTTACAAACATTCACAAGAACTTCTATCATTGTTCTATGAAAAAGTCAATCAGTATTTCAACATTTTTTAGAATTGTCAAAGCCATACGAAAATAATTGTAAAATTTAGGAGAGACTATTATTAAACTTTAAGTAATGAGCAAAATCAAAGTTGGTTTATTGCCAAGAGGTGACGATTTATTCTTAGCATGTGGGATATTGTTCCTTTAGCAAATAATCTCCTAATGATTTTAAAGTTAGTTTAGTCAAGCAAGAAATTCGATTGTGTGGAAATGCATGGCACTTTATTATGTTCATTCCACATTTCATACTTGCATTTAACTTTGCAAGAAGGGAAGCCTTTGGCTTGCTTTGATTTTTAAAAGGAATTTTTTTTATCAGACCCAAGAGTTAGTTACACAATCGTGTCCAAATTTTTAAGGTGTACCAAAAATCTTGTCACATCATATATCACCCTTTCATATTTTTTAGATTTGTATTATTTATTAGTCATGTTTCACCATCAACATGGACATAAAGTGAATGATATTGATGTTTATAAATATAAATTGGTTTACATTATCATACATCAAAATATGAAAAAAAAAATCATTATTGTGATGGGAATCAAAATATAAAGTACAATTGAAGATTACATCCAAGATTACATCTAATTCAGGTGGTACACTTTAAAGAATTTAGATTCAACCAAGTTAAGGTTGTGATAGTCCAAGTGTTTTCAAGGGGGTTTTGATATCAATTTTTGCTATGTCTATAATAATGTTGGGCATGTATTTGATTTGCTTCATAATATAGTCAAGTCTAAGTTTTTCAAAATTCAAAATTAAAAAAATTGTGAGGCTTTAGGTTTTTAAAAAAAAAGGATAAATAGAGAACCATCCAATTTGAGTCGTTTGAAAATTGAAGATGATTCATATGAACCATGGGCCAATTTTAATTGGATTGGGTTGGTGGTTACATGATTAGGGTATTTGACAAATGCCCATAAGAAATATCAATTGGTTTTTTTTCAAATACCTTAATTGGGAAAATTAGGTTGATTCTTGCAAATGGAATTTATTAAAAACCTCAACATGGTAAATTGAAAAGACTAGAAACTCAAATCATTGTGAAGATTAAGAGACCAAATTGAAGTCATTGTAAAGATTTGTTGTGTCATAGATTACAAGTAAGCACCGTGCATGCGAACGTTCATAAAAAGAAAAACAATGTGAAAAAAATTGTGCAACTCATTTTTGACGCAATTTCATTACATCCTTAGTCTTAACCTAAAATATTATCTTGTATTAAACATACATAACCTATCTTTGAAAGAAAAATGAAACTTTTTCAAAACTAAAATTTATGTTGCATTTTGTTAAATATGTTTTCATCTTCCACCAAATACCCCTTGTATATATGCCCAAAAATTTGAAAACACAAATGTTGTCCCATAAGATTGCCAAAATCCCCAAAAAAAGTTTTAAAATCCCAAGAACCACAACAAACCCAAAATTGAACCCCACCTTAACAAAATCCCATCCCACAAGTAACATTGTGTTCCCACAACAACACAATACAATTCCACTTCTTCCCCACTTTGCAATAATTGAAACATAAAGACAACATCACCCCCTCCAACCTCATTATCCATACTTTAGCCCAAAAACCTTGACATGTTGGGGTTTCATCATTTTTAGGAAGTCACCTCACCTAGACACTATCATAAAACAAATTCTAATTATATGAACAACACACATACAACAACTACATGCCATTTATTAATTATGTATTTAGGGGACAATACATTGGTAGAATTTATCATTTTTTGAATCATCTTGAAAATAGTTGACGTAAACAATAACATAAATGTATTTGCATTTTTCAACATAAAGGTATATATTAGATACACCATGTCACAAGTTAGAAACCACAAAGTTCAAAAAATTCTTCCCATTCAACTTCATCTTCAAATTTCACATCAAGTCAAAATTGACTTTGCTTCACATGCATTTATAAAATCAATCAACTTTAAGCACATAATGCATGAATCAACTAACCAATTCTTGTTAACAAAAATAATTTTATCAAAATGACCAATTTAAAAACAACATTTGTGAAATGTTGTGAAGATTCTTATAACATAAGCTATACTTTAAATTTCAATTTAATTGGTTTGCAAGAATACTAAGAATGTGTCTTACCAACTTTGAAATGGTAGGGTAGTTGTGTTTTTTTGTGTGTCACGGAATTAAAACACATTTGAAATATGCATCAATTGAATAGTGGTGGAACCCATTTAGTTTTTTTGACACTAAGTGATTCAAAGTGTCATAAGTTGTTTCAGTTGTAAAAAAAGATTTTTAGAATCCACTTGTGCAATTTGGAGTGTAGGCTCATCTATTGCATGTAGCCTTCATGATTTACAACACTACACTAACAACTTGAATAATTGTTCATATAAAAAACTACTAATCTTGTTGCATTTTCATATTTGACATCCTTAATGACCAAACATATATTCTTAAATGTGGGATCCAACATTGAAACCAAAATATTATGATTTTTTTTTCCTTTCAAATCCATGCAAAAAAGAGATAAAAAGGTGGAAGCATTTACAAAACCTAGCACTTCACATGAAACATCTGGATTTTTCAACTTTGCATTAAAAACGTTTACTTTTAGATCACCCAAAATGTCAAACACGATTTGACTTGCAAGTTCATCATGTAATGATTGATTAGTGTAAACCACACATTATAGGGCATCTCCAAGGAACCAATGTTTGCAACTTTGATTCAAAACACAATTGATGACAATAAAGGACAAAACTTTCACAATGACCTCACAAATTGCATGTCCACAAAGATAATACACAACTTTATAGTGCAACTAATTGTCCATTATAACACAATGAAATGATAAATTATAATGTCAAGGCATTTTGGGACATCAACACCTGACTTGTAAACTTGCAAATTAAAAATTAGAGGTTGTAGGTAATAAAAGGTTCACAACAAAAAGGGAGCTTAGTAATTTGCAACATGGCAATTCAATCAAAAATGAAAAAAAATTCCTACCACCATATACCATATTCTTCCCAACTCACTATCATTAACTCATAATGTTAGGTCAAATCTATGGTATATGGTTAAAATGTTAAAGTATCATTGTTCCAAATTTGCAAATTGTAGACTATAAGGTAGTTACAAGTTAAGGTGGATCACTTTTGGCGAATAAAATTCCATATTAGTTCATTTCTTAGTGCTAAATTTGGTTAAGTATGAATTATGTGAATGAAATTAAACAAATTTGATCCATTGAAAGAGCCACCCACCTAAACACTTTTAACACACATGTTAGGGTTGAGTTTTGTATTTTGTCTTCATTAGTGTGTTGAGTTTTTGGGGCCTCTGGATAGAATTGATGCAAACCTTTTCCCACACTTGTGTCTGCTTTCTTAACTTAGAACCTTGGATCCTTGTGTGTAAATGCAACAAGTATATTAATAATGTCGTTGAATTTGCACAAGTGGTATCAACATCAACAATTTGTTCAAGCCCCAATATTTTAATTAAAAAAATGGTCAAATAATTGATGTGTGGATTTGAATTTTTAAAATTTAAACAAGATCATGATATTTTCATTCTTGGTTTTTTACTAAAATTCTTCCAACATGTTAAGTTTTGTCATGCATGGGACAATTGCACTTCATGTAGGCAAAATGGAACTTCTTTGATGTTATTGACAACTTTGGAACAAAGAATTGTTTTAAGCAAATAACTTCATGAACAATTTTTTGAGTGCACAATTGTGTTGTGTAAAGTTTAACAAGATGATGTTATTTTTATGAATGGCATGTTTTGCGTAAGCACAATATGTAATGATGTCTTGTCAAGATTGATATATGGTGTGATATTTCCTTCATTGTATTATAAAAAACATGGTGTTAAGGTACATTATTCTTACAATAGAAAGCAACGTAAGCTAGGTATCAAAATCAAAGGCTTACATGCACAATCATGGGTGTGTGAGCAATATTCTTATGAGCCATGAATGCAAAAGAAAAAAGAGATATTATTTAGAGGAGAGGAGTGTAACAAAATTGGAGGCACACCAAAACCTACTATGCAAGCATATCCACTAAACATATTCATTCACATTTCAACTACATTCAGCCATCCTTGAGGCAAAATTCTTCAAGCTGAATCAGCCATCAGAAGGAGCCCTGCTCTTCAGGGAGTTCCCCTGCCTTTTTAGTACTATGGAATGGCCTTGCCCTTGCTCATTATTGTACATAACATAATGCGCAGGGGCCTGACCATTCCATAGTACATTATGGGCAAGAGTGAGACCATTCATGATATTAAAGTCCGGGGTGGCAGATTCAACAATGAATGAATGATCATCATGAGAAGATTATGTCATATAATGTGAAGGAAAAATGGCATAATCTCCCACCCTAGACCTTAATGTTGGGTGCATTGCCAAGCTTGTCGGTAATGGGCAGTGGGCTTGATCATTCCACATTGCATATTCCCTGTGCCTCCTTTCTGAGACTCTATCAATCTGTTGCACACCTCTGTTTCTCTCAGAGAAATCACCCACCCACTCACCCATCCACCCACCTCTTCCCCTCATGCACCCAAGGTAGCCTTTGCAACCAGTAACAAATAGGGAAGAAAAAAAACTCATCAAATACCAACCTACTTGACTCTGTCAGATTTTGTAGATAACCCATTATTGTCAAGGCCATGAAATGCCTCATTTGACTCATTCATGAGTGATCCAAGAAATTTTCCATGTATATAGTTTGATGGATGTGATGGGTTTGATGGGATTTGATGCATTTGTTGGGAATCTTGTGATGATTGTTTTGTGGGTATGATGATGATGATGATGATGATGATGCTGCCCCCAGTTGGGTTCTCTTCTTCTGTTTTCTTTTGTTGTTGTTGTGGTGGTGGTGCAGTCTTTTTTGATTTGGAAATTTGGTGTCTTTTCTGTTAGTGCTGCTGTATTGTGTAAAAAAGTTAAGTAGCTGCTCAAATTTGTGCAGTGAATTGGGTGGACTGAATGTTGCAGCAGTTTGATGATGCTGATGATGATGCTGATGATGATGAGCATCAGCAGCAGCAAAAAAAAATTCTCCTTCTGTTGTACAAAGATTCAAAGCTTTTTCAGGCCATAGTGACAGATTTGCAACAGTACCCAAGATGATGATTTATGTTGAGTAGTGGCGTTGTTTTGCTGCTGTTTGGAAATTTTGTTTTGTGTTTTCTTCTCAGGTTGTGAGTTTCACAAAGACACGCCAATTTGCAAGACACCCAATTTGCGCTTTTTTGTCGGTCTTCTTCAATCTTTAACAGTGGGTGATGATGGCGATGAAGTTTTGAGGATTTTGTATGAAGTTCTTCACCACCGCAGTTGCGCATGCCTTCAGCATTTCATCTTCTCAATTGCTTGCTGGAGTTTGAGGATTTGTATCAAAGTTTCTCACCTATTTGTAGCAGCTTCCATTTGGGTTGCCAGATTGAGATTAGTAATGAAACGTTGTCAAGCCATAGCGAGGGAGACAGAGATAGAGAGAAGGTTTTCAAGTATGTCCATGATCTGTTGTTGAAGCATTGCTGCCTGAAACTGCTGATTCCGAGCTCTGAGCTCTGAGTCTTGAGCTTTTGTTTTTTTTTGTGTTTACTTTCCATTTTCCAGAGGCTGCAACTTCAATTTTTTAGGGCAGGGACGGGGGACGGGATACCATGCATTTTAGTGAGCCTCTCCTTCAATCATCAGCCCCAGCAAGGAAGCAAGAGGCTGAGGTATTATTAGAATTGCCTTCAATTCTCTCATGCTTTTGTCTCCTAAATTTGTAAAATCAATACTGAATTTTTTGTTTTGTATGTGCTTTCTTTTGAGTTGGTGTTACAATTTTGTAGCAGTTGTTGTTTTACTGATATCTATCATTCCTTGAATCTATCCATGAGTGACTGCAAAAATCAATCCGGAGTAAAAACTTCATTCTGAAAAAAAAGAAGATGTGGGATATGGGTGGGTGTAGAGAAGAGCAAGGGGAGGCAATGTGAGCCAGTGTGCAAGGTGTAGTACATCATGGTGGAGCTCCTTGACATTTGGGTGGGTGGATCCATTGATGAGAACTGGTGTTCAAAGACAGCTTGAACAGTCTGATTTGCTTCCAGTGCCAGAAGACCTTGCCCCTGAATTGTGTTGTGGTCAGCTATGGCAATGTTGGCAGGAGGAGTGCACCCAACATAGCCAAAACCCCTTATTACTCCGTGCAATTTTCTGTGCCTATGGACTACAATATGTTTTGATTGGTCTTCTGAAGGTACTTTGTTGAGCTTGTGCAATTTTATCTCTTTTGCAAACTCCCTGTTTTTCTGCAAACTTCGGTTTCATTAGTGGTATATTAAATTGCACTTCTTTTTCTTCTTCCTGCTAGGAAGAAGCTCTGCCACCGCCCACCACTTATCACTGTCTGTGCAGATTGTCAATGATGCCTTGGGATTTTCGGGTCCTATCCTCTTGAATTACCTCATCAAATTCTTCCAATCTGGTACACAGTTTTTTCTCAATTATGTTGAAGAGTGGTTGCAAAAAAACGAAATCCCCAAGTTTCTGCTTGGTGTATTTTCATCAATTGTCCACAAAATGATGCTATGATATTGGCTGGCAATGTAGGTTCACAAGGTGGCATCCAGAATGGGTACATGTATGCAATTTTATTTGGAGCTGTTTCTGCTGTCAGGTCCTCTCTTCTTAAACCGACTCTTTTTCTTTGAGCCACCAAATGCATCATTGTGAAAGAAAGACATTGTGTATTGTCAGAATGTTGGATGTTGCAATCTTGGATGTCAGATGTCATATGTTGGAACTCAGAACCTACAATTGACAAGCTTTGAGCACTTGAAGATGTAAAATTTAGGTCCTTGAATATTCTGTGTTGTGCAGGGCATTGTTGGGCACACACTACTCATATCTGATGGCAAGGCTCAGAATGAAGTTGAGGGCAAGTCTCACGACCAGCGTGTACTTGAAGGTACCCATTCTTTGGTTCAGGGTTAAACCTCTCTTTTTCTCATATGCAAGTGAGTCCTGAGACTTGAGGATCACATAGGTTGTGTTGGTCAAAATGAATGCAACTGGGTTTGAATCATGCATTTGGGTTCTGGCAATGAGCAGACAGTTTCTGTGAGTACGGCAGAGCGAAGTTGCTTTTCCAGTGGGGAGATTCAGACTCTTATGTCTGTTGATGGTGACCGAGTGGTAAACTTGTGTGCTAGCATTCATGAGCTCTGGAGGTAAATATTTTTTGCTCTGTTATGCTTGGGAGTTCTTGTCCTTCTGAAAACTTCTGCAAAAAACGTGGTTTTATCGAGTCACTAAGCAATCAATCTGTATTGTATGTCTAAAGACATATATTAGGATATTCCTGATGTCTATAAACAAAATTCTGACCATATGGGAAAATGTGCATATGGAATGCTCGAACTGTTGTCATGGGGTAGTCTACCATTACAGATGGCAGTGGCATTGGGACTGCTGTATATGCAAGTGAAGTTTGCATTCCTTGCAGGCCTTGCTGTCATCATCCTTCTTATTCCAGGTGGATGGGTTTGCTCTCCCTCTCTCAGTGCAGGACAAAGTGTTTCCAGTGATGGATTTTGGATTTCTGAGGTTTTCCTGCATGAGGGAAGGTCCTGGTCTGTTTCATGAATGAGAACTGCAACCACTACTGTGTTGATCATTTTTTTGTTTTGTGATTGATTCCTTTGGCATGATAATCAGGTGAGAAGTCACCATTTATTTTTTGTTTAAATCTCACAAAAGCTACTGCAATTTTTGGCAGTGAATCGTGTCATTGCACTGAAAATCAGTGCATCAAGTGACTTAATGATGAAGGAGAAAGATGAAAGGTGATTCTCTGTCTCCAATTGCAAGAGTATGCATTGGTACCCACATCCCCGATTTGTGTTTTCTCCTGACTGATCTAATGAGACTGGATGTTGACATTGATGATACCCTTTTAGACGATCCAGGATTCTTCTCTCAGCAATGATTTTTTTTTCCTGTCCATCTTTATGTTCAGTGTTAAATCCAGCTTGTTCTTTCTTCTCCATTACATGAACTTGTTCATTCTTTTTTTCTTCTTTTTTGGGTTTAGCCTGATGAACTGCATGGGGAGCAGAGTTCGAAAAATGGGTGAACTTCTGGTGTACATGCGCACAATCAAGATGTACGCATGGGAGCATTTTTTTGTTGACCGCATCTTACAATCGAGGAATCAAGAGTTGAAGCAACTTTCTGTATGTAAGCCTTGTTGTCACTTCACAAACTTATCTTTTTTGCAAGTCAAGGCCATTATGAACCTTCTTCACAATGTCAGATTTTTTTTGTCTGTGAGAAAAAAAGCTTCTGGTTTTGTACTACAAGCAACAGAGAAATAAGTGGCGCCCCTTTTTGTTTGTCTGAAAATGTGAGCAGATTCGGAAGTATCTTGACGCGTTCTGTGTGTACTTTTGGGCATGCACTCCTGCACTCTTCTCTTTGTGCACTTTTGGTCTATTTGTGCTTACGGGCCATACACTAGATGCAGCAACGGTAACAACAAGTTCCTTATCCCAAAATGTAGTTTTATCAAGTTGAAGTTGCAATTGGGTCATCTCTTGCCTTAAGGGAAGGAATTCACCTCTATGGAAATTCTTTAGGAAATGAGAGTGTGATGTCAAACTTTGCCCCTAAGTGTTTGTCTTTCTTTGTTTGATTGCAGGTGTTTACAAGTCTCTCCCTCTTCAACATACTCATCGGTCCCCTCAACTCATTTCCATGGGTCATCAATGGCATCCTTGAGGTATGTTGTCCTCTCTTGGTTTTCAAAGCTAGTGCTCGGAATGCTAGTTTGTTAATTGAAATTTGGATTTTTGTCTTATCGGAAGGTGGGTCTCACATAGTGATTCAATAATTTCACATGCCTATCTGATCTGCAGGCACAAGTCTCGGCTCGACGCCTTTGTCGCTATCTCTCCTGTGCTGAAATTGACCCAACTTGGACCAAGTCTTTGTTTTCTTCCGCAGCTGAAACTCACAACAATGCAACCACCCTTGTCCCTGCCACCTTAGATGTCATGATCCCAAATGGAGACGATGGTGTCTTTGTGGATGAAGATTGCATAATACATAAGACACAGCAGAGGCACCCAATGGCTGTTGTGGTTCAGAGTGCCGACTTCACATGGTTGAACACCCCTGAAAAGAATGACACACCAACACTCACCGACATTTCCATTTCTGTTCCAAGGGGGTCACTGGTAGCGGTACTCGGGAAGGCAAGGCTTGTTTGGATCTTTCTTCTTCTCTGGTTATAATAGCTGCATGATGACAATGTTGCCCTAGTCTAAAGTCGAAGAAAAAATGATTTACATCCTTGATCAGCAATCTTGGGTGGTCCTTGTCTTGTCTCATCATCCTTTTGCATTCAGTTTGGAATGTGGACAAGTCCCAACAATGACGAGGATGTTAAAGAACTGTTGGGTGTTTGTTAATCAGGTGGGATCAGGGAAGTCATCTCTGTTGGGAGCTCTTCTTGGTGAGATGCATCGCCTACATGGAGAATTGCACATTGATGGTGATCTTGCTCTTGTTGCACAGGTCTGGACAAAAAGTGATTTAAAGACTGAGATACAAACTACTGCAAAGCGTACTTGATCCTTGCTAGCTATCAAATAAAGAGAGACTTGGAAGATGAAGTCTATCTAGTAGTCCTGGCAAGTCCTGCAGCATTCATTCAGAGCTGCAAGCATTGTACTCTGTCACAAAGATGACCTGGAAAATTGTCACAGACTTCTGTTTGATTGCTTCTTTGTATTTTTTTGTCTGTGCATAATAAATAAATATGTGGGCCAATTTGTTTCTCAGACTCCATGGATCCAAGCAGCGACACTGCGAGACAATGTTCTTTTTGGATCAGATTTTGATGCCCAAAGGTGAAAAAAGGGACCTCTACCTTATTGAGCTTGCTATACATACATACATACATACATACATACATATATATCCCAGACACTTTGCAAGTTGATACGATACTGATAGGTTTGTCCAAATGGCAGATCCCATATGTCTAGAAACTTGCCTTTTACGTAGTAAATATGGTCATTTTGTCTGGAGTGTTGTGTCCAATTGTACCAAGCTTCAGTGCTGAAGAATTTGCACTGAGAAAAATCATATCTTGGGTTTCATGAGGAGATGCAGGTATGAGGAGGTGATCAAGGCCTGTGCACTGGATGTAGATATCCAGGGTATGCAGGGGAATGACTTGGTAGAGATTGGAGAGCAGGGCTTGAATCTATCTGGTGGTCAAAGAGCTCGTCTTGCACTAGCAAGGTACCTTACCTTAGAGAACTTCTTGCTGTTTCTTTCTGAAGTTCTTCACTGAAAATTGCTGCTCAGAAGAAGACTTTTCAATGAAAACTAGACCAACTGTGCAGGTACTCACCATTTGTCTCAGCAGATGCGATTGTTCAAAAGTGTTGACTTGGGGGTAGTACCTATGTTACCTTGCTATGTAGTACTGACTTGACAAAAGAATGATGGAACTGTAATGGGACAGGGCAGTTTACCAGGACTCAGATATCTACTTGCTTGATGATCCATTGAGTTCTGTTGATGCCCATGTCGGGAAATGGCTTCTGCAGCATGTGATTTGTGGAAAGTTGTTGAGTCACAAAACCCGAATTCTTTGCACCTACAACAATGAGGTGAGCCATTCATTAATCCTTTCATTTATTCCAGTGACAATGTTAATTGGAGCTGATATAGGGTAGATGAGTTTAAGGTCCACTAGTTGTCTTGTCCTACCAAAATGATTCTGGTGGTTGGAATCTATTTTGAATGGAATGGAACAATGTCTTTTGTAATGTCTGTAGTTGGTTTTTTGGCAAGAACTCAAACAATTGGCATGTGTGTCATCAATGAGCTTGTTGCCCCAAAGTGCTTGCACTCCTCCTCATGTGTGGTGGAAGTTGTATTGAAATTGTTGCCTGCAGGCAATCTCATTTGCAAATCTGGTGCTGGTGCTGGAAAATGGACACATAAGGTACTTTGGAAAGCCGTCAGGGATGGATTCCTCGATGCTTGGCATAGGGTTAACATGGCAGGCACAAATCGCACCATCTGATCGTTGGCCATCTGAGCAGTCACTCTTGGACAAGCCCAATGTCCCTTTTGAAAACAGCCAAAAAATTGGAGGTATGACCAACCCTGACTCACAAACCAGAAGTCAAGTACACATCAGAGAAAATGTGTTTTCTGGGCACAGAAATTGAACAAACCCAAAAGCATGACAACAAAGAAACCAACAAAAAAGGGCACAATGTCAACACAGAGGAAGTATTGACATCAAAACTAAACCATACTTTTGGGAGTGCAGAAGAAGCACCAAGGAGTTCTGTGGCACCCTTGACACCATACGCTGAGGTGAACATGTTGGAGCATCTGATGTTTACAGATGGTGCAATTGATGTGATTGAAGGATATGACGAGCCTGCTAATGATAGTCTCTTGCGCATAGATGATGAAGAGATGGTAGCATCTTGTGAGGAGGAACAAGTGGTCCCACTAGTTGAAGATGAAGCACGGAAGGAGGGTCGTGTGAAAACTGCCATATATTGGTAAGTGCCATGTACTGCTGATGATGTTCTTGGTGATGGTCTGACACTTTGTGAGCCAAAGTTCTCATAAGGTTATGACTGCACACACTCATCATCATGTTTTCTTCAAGAAGTTGTTGTCATGGGAGATTTCTCTACAGTTTCATGGATATGTAGAGATGGGTTCTTGCCTCGGAAGATCAAAAGGGACACACACTAGGAAAAGAAGAAAATTGCTTCTTGACAAACCCAGCCAGAGCTTTTTGTCATCATCTATGGTGTTGGGGTTCAGGGGTTATGCATCATTTGCAGGTTGGGAAATCATCGGCATCATTCTAGTCAGCACTGCTCTGATGCAGGCATCACGAAATGGAGGTGACCTTTGGCTTTCATTCTGGGTTGATACCCTAACAAGCAGCACAAGTCCACATCTGGTATCCTATTATCTGGTGGGTATCTGGTTCATTTACAAGCCCATCAGATTGAACTGAAAAAACTTGCAGTTTGCATGCACAGTGTGTTTGTTTCCAAGATGTGCTTTTTTGTAGTTTGGGTTATAGTTTTGTAGATATGTTCTCATCTATTGACTATGGCGCCTCGTATTTGCATTGATGTATTAGAAGCAAATGACTAGGTTTTGCTGAACAAGTCTGAAAACCCATTTGCACTGTCATTCTTCTGCATCTGTTTTAGGGTTTCTGGTAGCAGTTTTCACTGTCAGAGAATTTTATCTGAGCTGGAAGAAACTGAGAACTTCTACTACAATATCACTGATTTGTTTTGTTGCAGAGAGGGATGCTGGTCCTGGCTGTGGCAAACTCTCTCTTCACTATGGCACGGGCTTTCTCATTTGCGTATGGAGGCCTGCGTGCTGCATTTTATGTTCACAAAATGCTTCTGCACAAAGTTGTTGCCGCTCCTATTACTTTCTTTGACCGAAATCCCCGAGGTCGTATACTCAACAGGTAATTTTCGAAAGTGTTCTCAATTCTATAAAGGACTGATGGGTTTAGAAATTTGCTGATATGGTTTGGATGCTAATAGTACCTACCGACCCAGAACACACAGATGTTGCTAGACTCCATTGTCAAGGTTACAGCTCTGTTGTGTGGGTCATGACATGGGTTTGAAAATGCTCTGCAGGTTTTCTTCAGACCAGTACAGTATTGATGACTCCCTTCCATTCATTGCCAACATCTTGCTTGCCAATGTCTTCATGCTTTCTGGGATTGCTATCGTGCTCTGCTACGTCCAGGTAAAACATCCATACTGCAATGACCAACCTCCTTTTACATTTCACATATGATGCCAGATGATGGATGGATTGATGAACTTTTGTTGCAGTTGAAAGATATGTTGCTTTTTTTTTTTTTTGTGGCTTGACAAAGATCACCTTTTTTTTTGTCTTTGCAGTGGACTTTTTTAGTGGTGATGCTGCCTATATTCTACTTCTTCCTGATTCTACAGGTTTATTTTTTCAAAATTTGTGTAATTGACGAACTTCCATTTTTGTAAAGGGAACTCATCAATCTTTGTTGTTGGAGTTTTCTTGTGGGGCTTCTTCAATTATTCCTTTTCCTTCTTGCCAAACAGAGTGTTGTTTCTCTTTGTGTGATGATCAATGGCCTGATCTACTTGCACTGGCAATGCAAGCAATGCAGAGATACTACCGGGCAACATCTCGTGAACTGCGGCGACTTGACAGTGTGTCTCGTTCTCATGTCTACACAACCTTCACAGAGGTGCTTGACGGCAGTGGCACTATTCGAGCCTTCAAGGCACAGGTTGAAACCCTCTCTCCTGTTCCCCCCAAACTTTCTTCTTCCCCAAAGAAAGCAAATCCTCACACTATGATCATAACTCTTGGAAAAACAACCCTATATCAATTGACAAGAAGAAATCCCAATCTATAGAGAAATAACTACAGTTCAAATGGCTGGTGGGTTTGAGAATCAAAGCACTCACTTTCTCAAGGGTTTGAATTTCGTGGTGTATAGGCACAATTTGCAACCAAGAATTGGAAAATGGTTGCTACCAACATGGAAGCGTCTTACTCGGAATTGTCAGCTAGCCTCTGGCTTACATTTCGCCTCCAGGTTAAGCTCTCCCTTTGGCTTGCACTACACCTGGATAAGCACAGGAAGCATTTTGAAAAGGAGGTCGGGTACCATATGGAAATGATTTCTGTAAAGCATGTTGAATGCATCCCCAGTGACTCTCCAAATGTGTTCCCAGCTTCCTTCATAAGACACTACTGATTTGCAGATGATGGCCGCATTTATTGTGAGCTTTATAAGCATCATGGCAGTTATAGGTCACACACACCCAGAGTCTCATATTGCTGCAGCAACTGCTGGTTTGGTAAACACACAAACTTTCCTCAAATGGTTGGTTTCTTAAGATTCCAGAATGCTTTTCTACCTTCCATTCTACCAAAAAGAAAAAAAAGCAGAAAGGTTTCTGGAGGGTATGCTTCTGGAGGGATGTATAGAGCTCCTAAGAATCAGCGGTATGAGGATTGTTGGATTTGGGTGGGACTTGTTTGTTGTCCAGGTTGGTCTCGGCTTGTCATACTCAACACCCATCATTGGACTGCTGAGTGATTTGATGACCTCTTTTGCTGAGACTGAGAAAGAGATGGTTTCTGTGGAGCGTGTCCAGCAGGTACTCATTCTAACTGTGATATCACCAGTAAAGCAGTGCAAATTGGTACAATGTACAATCTTTCTGCATAATAAGGTGCTCAGGATCATTGGTCATCTTTTGTCTGGTTCAACTGATTTGAAAGCTGAAACATATTCTAGATGATATAGACACTTCATGGCTGGAGTGTTTTTGTAGAACTTCAAGTGTGTTGCAATGCTGTAGTGCATTCTGGGATTTGTGCCATCATGGAATGATAGAAGTGGGTTCCTGATCAAATGAAAGCTTTGGCAGTACATGGGAGTTGAAGCAGAGGCAGATGAGGGACGTGAACAAGTTGGGCAGCAATGGCCAACCCAAGGCTCAGTCGAGTTCAGCCATGTCACACTTTTGTATTTGCCATGGTTGCCACCGGCACTGATTGATCTCTCATTCTCAATCAACCCAGGCGAGCATGTAAAGAGCATGCACCTAAACCCTAAACCCTAAATCCCACCCTCGCAAAACAAACAAACCCTGCCGCCTGCACAATTTCAAGACATCATTTTGGTGTTTTTGAAAGATAAAACACATCTCGCACTGAATTGTCACAGAATCTCTTTGAACAAATAAGCTCATGTTGCTGATTCCATCTGCAGGTTGGAGTGGCTGGACGAACAGGGGCAGGCAAATCCAGCATTCTGAACTGTCTGTTCAGGCTCTCTCCAGTCAGTGCAGGAAGCATTCTGATCGATGGAGTGAACATTGCCCATGTCCGGCTTCAGTGTCTACGCTCACGAATGACTGTTGTACCCCAGAGTCCTTTCCTATTTGGTGGAACTTTACGGTAACATCAAAGAAACCCATTTACACGACCTGTTCTATTTGACTTCCAGCTTCAATAATGCTCAGAAAATTACATCCAGTTTATAGTACAATTCCAGCGCCCATCAGAACAAATCATTTCCAACTGAGGACTGCTGAGGTGATGATGATGCATCAGTCATCATCACTGCTTTGCTTTTGGCTGCTTTGCTTTGCTTTTCAGAGATTTTGTTGCATGTTGGTTAGGGAGAACCTGGATCCAATGGGCTCTGCAAGTGATGATCAGCTGTGGGAGGTATTGGAGAAGTGCCACATGAAGAGGGCCGTTATTGCTGCTGGCCAAGGCCTGAGCCTGGTGGTGTCAGAAGGTGGGGACAGCCTCTCTCTTGGTCAGCGACAGCTTCTCTGCTTGGCCCGCTCTCTTTTGTCAACTGCATGTGTGAGTTGTCCCCAACTCTCCCTCTCTCACATACATCCACAATCCATCTCCTATGAAAAAACCCTCATACACAAACTGTAGTTGATAATAATATTGCTGCTTCTGTGCTCCTTCTCTGAACCTGCTCAATGAACGCAGATACTCTGCCTGGATGAATGCACAGCAAATGTGGATCCACACACAACAGTGATGCTGAAAGAGACAGTTGCAAAAGAGTGTTCCAACATGACTGTCATCACAATCGCACATCGTGTCTCCACCATCATTGACTTGCAACATGTTCTTATCATGGAACATGGGAGATTGGTAAAGTTTTTGCCCTCCTTCTGTCATGACTCTTGCCCTACTAGTCTTGTACTCTGTGATCTGCACTTAACATTAGCATGAATGAAGCTTAATATGACTAGCTTGCAACAGTCTTGCAATGGTCTGATCAAAAACCCCCCGGGAGGATGTATGGATTGATGGGGAACTTTTGCAGGTTGAAGAAGGTCCACCCCAAGAATTGCTCAACAATCCACAATCCAAGTTCTCCGGTTTAGTTCATGCATCTCATGCTTAGGCCAGTATGCTCAAGTTATGAGGAAGAGATTGTCTTCCAGTTCACTTTGTTAATTGGACAATTTTCCAGATGCACATGACCTGAGGAGGGTAAGAGCACTTTCTTCAAAAACATTTGTTGGCTGGCATGTGAAGCAACTTGTGAGTGTGGTGTTGGTGGCAGAGAGTTTCCAAGCAGCAATTTTCTTCAGTGCCTGAAGCTTCACATACTCCAGCAGGGCCTAAACCCTAAACCCAACCAACTTGCACAAGTCAATGTCATGAATCTTGTCACAGCTTCTCACCCTGAAAACCTCATTACTGCTATGTGTTTTTCTACAGTTTGCTGCATAGATCACTGCCATGTGATCCAATGATCCATTGATAGCAGATTTCATTGCACAGAAACTATGGTGTTTCATCAATTGCACATCTTCAAGAGCTTGATTCCAATGACAGTAAAGGACTAACAACACCATGGACAAGAGTCTGAAATCCCCTTCTCCATTGCTCTTTACATCTATTGCCCCCTTTTAAATGCCTTCTCTTCAACCTTATGATTACTGCCTGGAGGTGGAATGGTCTATTGCACTGTTAGAAGTTAGAACCAGTCCATCTCTGGGAGAAGTGACAGATCTGAGGACAATTGCATCTGGCAATGCCATGTGAGAACGGCACAGGCCATCAATATTCACATATGCAGAGTTGTCCTTTTTATCCATTTCCAAGTCACTTGACTCTTTGTTCTTTCAACAATTTGTGAGTATAGCAGATCATGGACAGAGGCATATGCATTTGACTTTGCAGCTGTTAATTGAATGCCAGACTATGTGTTTTGAATAGATTCCAAATGCGGCTCAGTTCAAAGTCTCATCTGTTTTGATGTTGTATCTCAACATCAAAACAGATCAGAGTCTCAGGTAACTGTAGCTGTTGGTACACCTGTCCAATCTGCTGTGTCTGTCAGAGTCAGGAATTGTCTTTCGTACATAGAATCATCTTCAAAGATCTGTATCCCATCATTATAGCCAGTTATTTTATTGTACTTCTGTCATTGGAAGTCTATTTCATTGCAGGTGTTGGTGGTTGATTATTGCATTCAGAGAGATATTTGTCAAAGAGGAAACATTTTGGCCATTTTAGATTTGAGGTTTTTACAGATCTTGTAGTAAGCTTCTTTGATAAGGAAAGGTGCTTGTTTCCACTTTTCATTGAGGGATGATGGTGAAAGCAATGAAGCCTTCAGCAGTGCTTTGGATCCAGAAAGATCCAGAGACAGTTGAAAACTACAGAAAAAAGAGGCAGAAGATACAAGCAGACAAGTAGCAGAAGAAACCCTCACATAAAGCTTTTCAGACAAATCCGGTTTTGAGGGAAAATTGGAGAGATTGCCTTTTCCAACATCCTTTGCAAAAAATTTACTGCGAGCATTCCTCCTTTGGTTTGGGTAGTACCTTCCTTGACTGATTGGTTCAGTTGCTTCACTTTTGCAATAAAATGTTCGGCCCGTCTGCTCTCATCTTTTCAGCAGTAGGTCCATTTTCCTTCTGTTAGGATTCTTATGTGACCTGTTTATATTGTCTTTCCTGTCAAAATGTGACCAATTTCGATGACAACGTGCACACAGCACACAGTTGGGTCACCATCACAAAAACCAGCACGATGACAAGCAGGCACTCTCCAGGTGCATTATCATCCCCCCCTCAATCATGGGACGACCGGCTGCCACCACTTGGACGATCATAAGGACCAGAGCGATCTTTGGACCCCCCTTCATAACGTGAGGAGCCTCCACCACTGCCACTGCCATACCGGTCCCCACCAGCACCATTGCGGCCACTGTCCCTGTCACGATTTTCTGAACGTCCTTCTTTCCCATACCCACCTGAGCTTCTGCTGCGGTCACTGCCACCTGACCGATCACCATACCTATCACTGCCTCCCTGGTCACCATAGCGGCTTCCACTCCTGCTTCCACAACCAGTCATTACCACCACCATAATAACCATCACTTAGAACAAGAGAGAGTGGGAATCCTAGATTCAGTTTCATGAACACCCATGCTAAACCTCTGACTTCCAGTAGGGAATAACTACATGTGAACTATCTGGAGATCCAAAGCAAGACAAAGCATGCCACCATAGAGGACAGCACAATGATTTCCATAACAACATTGATTTGTCCTAAAATGTAGAATGTTGAGACAAACATCCAAAACTGATGATTGCAGAAGCTCTGAGTGAATCCTGAAAACAGCTTCCTCAAGAGGGACTTGCCAATCCAGTATGAAAAGAGAAAAGAATACACCTGCACTGATGGGATTTGTGTGTAATTCTTTACCTTCCAGAATCACCATCCCGAGAAGAATACCGACCACCGCCACCGCCACCACCAGGGCATTCTCGGGCCCAGTGACCCGGCTGCCCACATTTGAAACAGTCTCCTCCACCTCCACCTCCACCTCCACCACCATCTCTTCCTCTTCCACCTCCACCCGAATACCCACGGTCACCTCCATCACGACCCTTTGGCTTTGCTCGGTTTACAGTTATGTTCCGCCCATCCAAGTCCTTTCCATGAAGGCTCTCAATTGCATCCTCCATTGACCGCTCATCACCAAAATTGACAAAGCCAAACCCACGAGGTTGGCCTGTTTCCTTGTCTGTTATCACCTTCAAACACCACACAGAAACAGGCAATGCGGAGCCACTTCAATAACAAGGTCATCATCAAATGCTTGTTTGGATGCAGGAAGGAGAACTCACAGTTATGATGATGGCAATATGACTTCACTCAGTCAATTAACAAGATAAAAAAGAAAAAACCAGAAGAATTCCTCTGACATTGTTTTCAGAACAGGAAGCAAAATCATCAGGACAAAAACTATACAAAAAACCTTAATCCTTACCTTGGCATCAATAACATTTCCAAAAGATCGGAATGCATCCTCCAATCCTTGGTCAGTTGTATTCCGAGATAGACCCCCCACAAAACACCGGTACTCCTCCACTTCTGCCATAACCTTGTGTCACGAAATCTTCTGCAACAAAAGGAAAGCAAGATTGTAAGTAACAAGAGACTCTTGGGACTATTTTGCAAAAATGTTTGTCTTCAAATAAACTTGCAGAAAGAAAACGAGTCTGAGGATTCAGACTGCAAGCCCAAAAGATGAAAAAATCCGAAAGCATTCAGGGTGACCCATGCATGAGACATGTGGATGGATGTCAGAAACAGTGCAACAAGAACCACCAGAGCTTAGAAACGAAACATTTCCGGAACAAACTTGCTCCATGAAAGGGAATGAAACCCCAGAATTGTAACCCCCAGCGGTTTCCTCTCTTCGTCCAGAAGCCTCAGCGTGAAAGAAACGAAATGGGCACCGTAAGAACCCAAGAAAAGGGCACAAGAGCGAAATGTGTCAGCAGCTGGAAACTTGGCTCTTGCTAGACCACTGTCTCCGAGTCAAGGCTTCTCACACGAAACACAAAAGAGGACAGAAGAAATCCCGAACGGCAGAGACAGAAAACCAAACCCTAAATATCCCACAAGAGAGAAAAACAAAAAGCAGAGCAAGCAAAACCAGCTGGAAGTTCACAAGCCCAAGAAAATATCGCAAGTCTCATGCATTAACATAGTAGGATATAAACGAAATAGAAACGCACAAAACCCCACACACAATCACACATACAAACGTACATGCCGGTGGTGAAAGGGCTTTAGGAGATCAGGGGGGATGCTGCAAAGCAAAACACACAAACACATACACATACACAAGACGCAGCAGCACAGATGCCGAAAGAAGAGACCCAAAACAGATAGCGGGTTTCCTTTTGAGCGACACTACTTACTGACCCGTAACAAACAGAAATGGCGACGACGAAGCTCACAAATCCAGTTCCCGCGAGCGCGCAAAGTGACCAACGGGCACGAATTCTGTAAAAACGAAAGAAGAAAACCAGACACTCTAGAGCGGTCGCGCGCAAGAGGAGTGAAGACAGCGAAGAAGCAGCCTTAGGGAATAGATGAAAAAGGAGATGAAAAGGCGTGGGAAAGTGGACGACATTCATCTATTATTCATCTTCCAGCCATTATCACAGCTTCAGTTTAGGGCCATTTTGGAGGCAATGATGATAGGGTTACCTAGTACCTACTGAAGGGGACCTCATTAAGTTATCATGATTTATGGCCTTGTTCCCTTTTTTTTCCTTTATTTTGGGCCATTTGTCTATTTATTTTTTGTTCTTATTTTTGGGTCTTTTGTTTTGGGAATGGTTAGCCTAGTAGTGGTGATTGTCAAGGGTTTAGGGTTTAGGGTTGGATTCCCTTTGTAAGGTGTCCTTAAGGTACACTACAAAAGAACCAGGTATGTTTTTATGCCATTTTCTTGACCACTTGCTTTCCATGTTCACAAATCCGTTTAAATGGGTTTTTGTTGGTTCTGAAAGGGTGGTTTCCATTTCTCTACTTAAGTGTGTAAATACAAAATGTGCATTTGTGTGTGAATGTTGTGTGTGTAATTTAGCATAACTAATCATATGTTGGATGATGATTGGCTTGGGCACCAATGGTGTGCACGTTCATTTTCAGTGTACAAAATACAAGGCCTTCATGGATTAGAAAGGTATTTTTGAAATACAAATATTTTTGTTCTACAATGTTGCATCGGTGATGACACCAATGTTACATTACATTTAGTACCTAACTATATAATTAATATTGATCACTTAATGGACATCAATTGCATGCCATTCAAAGTTTGAAAGAATGGATTTGTTTCTAATTGATGTAATGCAAAATTCCCGCATGTTTATAAAAAGAACTTTCAACATTCAATTGGTTTTGTTATGCATTGAAAGTTTTGTTTCAAAAGTTATTTGAGATTTTGCCAATCTTTGATGCAATTGTTCATAATTTGTAAACATGAAATCATCACAAGCATGGAAAGTAGTATATGACAAGCAAAAATGCCCGACATTTCCACAAGGCAACATGCTTAGGCATAATCCCAACATGCACAAAAGCATGCACAACACAAAGTGTGCAAACATGTACCACGAAATGATATTCCCATTCACAACACAAAGAGACTAGAAACATGAAAAGGAAGGTGAACAGAAATTATGTTGCAATTCTGTGCAGCATGCTTGAACCAAGGTTGAAAGTACTGAATTGCATGACATTTACTTATTAAACATTGGGGAAGTCATAAACCATGGTAGATTCCACATAACCTTGCATAACACCCACCATCCAAAGAACTTTTCTAAACAATGTCTTGAATACCCATTATAGATGAAAAGTGGATGATGATGATTAAGCTTAACTCATTATGGATAAAAACAAATGATGGTGGATAAATTTCATCCAAAATGGATAACCAGTGGACATCCTATAACATAAAGCGCAAAAGAACTTCAGATCATGTGTGTGCAATGCACATATGGGAAAGTGAGAAAGATGATCGAATACATCGTGATATCCACACACTGGAGGCCAAAAGAGATGAATTTTGGGAAATCGGTACTCCTTGTGTACCCAATTGTGTAACAGTCTGTCCTATATCCAAAACAACAAAGAGTTGGTGGGTCTTTTGGTGTTTGTCATGATACAACCCACATTCCACATGTTTGATTATCACAACTAGCCTCCTCTGCAGCTTCAAACTCATGGCCAGGCTGGTCAACATTTCATAGAACATATGGGTCCACCCATTCTGAAAAGCTTATTATACCTGTTGTTGCCCAATTCTGGAAGGAACACTGCCTTCAAAGACATATTTCCACACAAATTATGACCAATTTCACATAGGCTTTCTTGTTGGAATGTGGTAAATCATACAATGGGATGACATAACAGTTGATTTTTCTGTACAGAAATATCTTCGCACCTCTTAGAGCAGTGTTGTGATTTCTGCTGTTGGCCATGTTCTCTCTCTGGAACCACAATGGGAACAAGGATTGCACTGTATTGGCAGTCACCTAATCATCCTCTTCATGATCTGCCCCAAGAGGATCAACATCTGGATCTGTAAGAGGAACAAAAGGATCTCAGTCCCCAACATGCAGTCAAGGATCCAACATAGCAACAAATTCTTTTCATGGATATGATGAAAAACTAGCCATCTGGCAGAGCGTGCTCTTGTTGACTCTTCCAATCCATGTCCTATACTAGTTGTCAAAGGCCATCCATCTCTGGGATACTAGGAGCACAACAGTGGATGTACACAAATTTACTGGTACCAAGTAGAATATAAGAAGAATCCAAATTTTCCTCCTAACTTTCACTATTGAATTAAACTTATCTTCTATCCATCACCTGCCTCTTGCAGTGTAAATGTTGTGTGTGTTACCATCTGCCTCTTGCAGTGTATTATTTTGGGTACAATGGACTTAAGCTAATCATTTTTCAAAGACAAACAAATAGTACATGAAGAGTGTGCCAAACAACAGGAGATGAAAATCAAGGATACCTGCACTCAAATCTACTTTGCAGCAGATAACTCAAGTGGATGCCACCAGCTATTATTAGATGGTCAATCCCAGGGATACCTTTTAAAGAAGAAAATAACCTGTTGAACGAAGTCAGCATACCTTCTGAATCTGAGCTTTCTTGGTCATCTTCATCACTCATGTCAGCTACCTCTGTGTACTTGGGAGCAAAAAAGTTTGCTGCTGCTGCTCGTCTTCCTCTCGATTCAACAATGATATTGCTGGTGTCTATACCTTCAAGGTCTTTAAGTTTTTCTTTGCGTTTCCTCACAGACCTTATCTCTGCAATGAAGCCAGACAGAAACCATGTTCACTTCTCATTTTTTTAGAACATGCAAACTCTTAGGTGACAGTCCAGGGCCATGCATCTGTAGTCATAAAACACATCTAAAGATTACCTTCCTTTGATGCATGAGCAGATAGGCCTTCACGATTTAGTATTGCTTCCAATTCTCTGATCAATATAGCCTCCTTTTCTGGCTCAGGAGCCTGCTTCACCTTCCTATATATAATTGGAGGCACCCTGCAACACCCATTTCCCAAGTAAAAAGTTGCAGGCTTCTTCAACTGCTGACTGTCAAATTGCCTACCAGACTTCTGGATACACTTCATGCTTATTACTGCTGTGCTGTGGCTTTGCTGCTAGATCAGTTCACTGGTGACAAACTGATATTGTTCTCAGCTTGAACCTGCAGGTCCAACTAATTAAACTGTTGGCAACTTTCTCAAATATTTTCACCAACCTAACAAACATCTGGCACATGGAAATCCAAAAGAGGTGCTGTACTTCAGAATACAGGAGCCAGAAAAACATTGCAAGCACAAAGACATGTTCAAGCTAGCCTGATCTGTAATACTGAGACTGTCTTGCAGAAAAGAGCGAGTCAAAGGATGAAATTTCACTAGGTTAACGGATAAATAATATCACTGGAAAGGCTACATTGGGAAACTCATACAGGGATGGTTCTACTCACGCCATGCCACAAGCTTTTATGATGTTTTTCATCTGCTCCACTTTCTTGCCATAGGTTGGCTTGACATCCACTGCCTTCTTTGTCTGCCCATTCATCCCCTCCACAATGTTAGTTTTCCACTAGTAAATTTCCCCTTCTGGAATAGCCTCACAAGGTGATTTACCCCTTGACCTAAACACTCCCTGGGTGAATCAGATATCAGGACAGTTCCTTACTTTGTGGGTCTTCTTGAAGCTGGAGCCATCATCAGACTCATCAATCTCTGCAGCTGGTTCCTCATCATCAAGCTTCTTGTTGTCTTCACTCTCTCCACTCGAACTCTCATCATCTGATGAAGAAACAACCTTCTGCCTCGATATCATCTTGCTCACTTTCTGCTTGTGTTTTGCCCCTCCCTTTCCTTCCTTGATTTCAACATCAGCTACCTTACCCTTTTTGGGCTTCTTCTCAGACATTTCAACACTGCCTAACTTTTCCATCCTTGGCTTTGTCTCAACCACATCAACATCAGCTACCTTTCGCTTCCTTGGCTTCACTTCAACTGTTTCAACATCAGGTACCTTTTGCTTCCTTGGCTTCACTTCAACTGTTTCAACATCAGGTACCTTTTCCTTCTTCTCAATCACAGCTTCTTCCTCCTCCTTGCTCATTAGCTGCATCAGAAACTGTATCATTAGTCCAGAAGTTTCCACAAAGAGAAGAAGGATGAACTTGCAGAGTGAAGGATAGGGAAGTGGCTCAGAAGAGTAAGGAATCCAGAAACTATCATCCCCTCCACAACAAATCATATCCTCAGTGGAAATATTTCAGACAGATGAAGAAATCATTTGAGCTGCACCACTAGGTAGCAATGGACAAAATAGGGTGTAGATGGAGAATCTGAGAACTGAACTATATCTACCACCTCACAGTTCCCACAAGTGATGAGAAAATCTGGCTAGAAGCTTTACCTCATCCACAAGCTTCCTTATATACTGTTTATAAGGATCCAAAGCACCTTTGTTCAGTGCAAGGTCTTGTTCCAACTGACGCCGCACAAGGGAAAGAGTGAGAGACCTGAATGAATATGACAGCAGAAGAAGAAATCAGCCACCCCTGTGCAACCCTGAATCTTGTACTTACTACCCTTATGTACAAAGAGGTGCTATGATTGGCAGCAGCATCACACACAGAAAATTCTTCTGTGACATAACAATGAGTCAATGGCCATACTCTGCTTGCGATCTGAATTCAGAGGACCGTTGCTGAACTGCATTCAGTATCAATGCCTCCATGTCCACTTTGTCCTCTGAGGTCAAACCTTCAGCACCTTGCTTCTTCTCACTTCTGGCTCCATCTTCATCTCTCCCTTCTTCAACTCCAGCCTTAGTTGGAACATCATCCTTGTTACTGTTATCTCTATTTTCACTGACTTTCAATCTCTTATTAAGCTCCTGGCCATCCTTGCCACTTTCAACCTCAGGTTTTTCCTTTTCCAAATTTTTGAGCTCAATGTCAGGTTTCTCAACCTTGATGGTGGGACTCTCAGCCTTGTCAACCTTGTCAAGCTTAATGTCAGCCTTCTCAGCCTTGACATTATCCCCCTCAATCTTGATGCCACTCTTCTCTAATTTTCGTTTCTTGGAAGTGTCTGGTGTGGTTGGCTGCTCTTTGGCAGGTCCATTCATAACCTGTAAAGAATAGGGCTGCAATGTTAGTCCCACCTTGTTTCAACAAGAAGGTGCAAACGAGTCAGGTGTGCATTGGAAGCAAACAACACCAAGGTGAGCAAGTTACCTTGTCAACAAGCCGTTTGACTAATTGCTTATGTGCATCAAGATGGTGCGGTTTTAGCTGCAAGTCTCTCTCTAATAACCGGCGAACACCGGGCAGTGTCAAAGTACTGAAGACCACATGCACAAGCAACCGACAAGGTGCCCACCACAAACCCCTTCCCCCGGTTCAGATCACAATGCAATATACATTCTGTTCAAACTGGATTACATACATCTTCCCATTTCAACCTCATACCAGGCTCCACAACAATGATAGCTTCAAACCATGCAGAAAAAGACAGTAAGAAATGCACAAACCCTAATGCTTTGAACATTCACTGTTACGGTATGGCTAAATGCATAGCACCCGAAATTCCAACACTGGCGATGAACTAAGAAGAAAGAGAACAGCAATCTTGGAAGGGACAAATAGGAATGAACCAAGGAACAGATAGAGAATGTTCAAACCCTAATCGAACTCAGGAGCATCCTCCAGCTCCGAGAACACCTATGATGTGCATCACGGAGAAAGGAAATGGCAAAGGACGAGGGAGGTGCAAACAGAACAAAGACTTACTCCGCTTGTATGCGGAGGTCAGACGACCGGGCTTCAAGCGCGCGGCTGAGGGAACTCGGCAAGTCTGACACGGATTCGTCTTCTTCGCCTAAAGCCATGGCAACGCCTCCGTCCTACTTGTGTCTCGGACTCGTAGTACAACACTTCCTCTTTGTGCTTCCAAGCTCTGCATCTAGGAGACCCTAGTGGGTATGTTGGAGAGAGCGTCCTGAAGTGACGTTTACCGTGGCTATGAAAAGGGCGCCATTACGAGGACGACACACGTTCAAAAAACCCCCAGAATTCTGCACCTTCGTGGATGAATGAGGAAGATCAGATGAGAGAGAGAGTGAGAAGAGTATATATATGGGCGCCAAACCCTAATCTGGGATTTTAGTGTAATATGCCACTGGTGCCGGTGTTTTTCGGAGGAATTTGAGCTATTCATGGATCTTCGGAATTGAATAGTAAGGTGAGCATCACGATGTGGTATGTTTAATTTCTGGTTCTTCTTGTAGCCACAGACCACATGTGCTGTGGCGTGGCCACATTGTACTTACATTGTAGAGATTGGTTGTAAGAGTGTGGGCACTCTCTTCTATCTCTATTTTCCTTGTTACTGTTATCATATGGGAATGGTCTTTGCTTTGCTAGCACTGCAATAGTCTATAAATTCCCAAATGTTTGAAGGAAATGAACCTGCTGAAAGAAAGGAATGCTTACTCTGTTCTTCCAGCTTTGCTACCAACATGATGCTGGTGATATTAGAAGTTACACAATTGTTATGGCTACAACTAAATTGAGAGGGTAGGATAAATTGGTGGCAGTTTCTTAAGAGTTTTTGAAGCATTCACCAATTATACATTTGTTGCAGGTTGCTGGAGGCAGCAGAGCAATGCAAAAATGCATATGCAACAAGCACAATGTCATTACCAACCTGCAGCTTCTCTTGTGAGTTTCTCTTCTTTCCAGTGCAATTAAGTCTATTTCCTAACCTTACCAAAACATCCATGGTCATGAATTTGCTTAATCAGGTTTGTAAGGTGATGCCGGTTTGACACTTTGTGAGCAAAGCTCATAAGGTTATGACCACACCATAAGTGTCTAGAGTGTTGAAAGTTGTAAGGTGATGGTTTGACACTTTGTGTGCATGTTGCATAAGGTTATGACCACACCTTGCACGAACAATGTTGACAAAAGTTCAACATCCTCAACTACAATACCAACCTTTGTCTTGCATTTGCACATTCCATATCTAAAGTACTAGAAGTGGGATGATGATTGTTCAACATTTTTATGAATGAGACTGACAAGAGATTATGATTTCACTTATTTTTGTCACGTTATACTTTCAAGTTTTTGTCGGGGAGTTTTGTTCATAAATCTCCTAAATATTAAATTGTGATATAGAATGACTTCTTCAATTTTGGGGGAAGGGGAGAAGGTGAAAAGAAAACAATTAACAAATTATAAATTATATTTCACAAGATTGAGTAATGATTAAATTAGACATAATAGTATCATATAATCAAAAGTGTATACCTAACTTTCTATTACTATAATGTATTATAATGAGTAAATTTACAATATTTTACCACCTTTAACAAAACCGTTTCTAAGTATATTACAGTAAATAATTGTGTTTTTCCAAGTTTTAAGTTTTCTATTGGGTGAAACTTTGCAAAATGTTGATTGCAAAACCAAAAAAGAATATTTTTCAATCTTTCAAAACATCAACATTTCAAGAAAAGGATTTGGGAAAAAACTTACCACATTTTCCAACACATTGTAGTCTTAATCAAATTTTTCAAGAATCTTTTATTGTCTTAACAATTTCCTACAAACGTTTTACCTCTTGATACTAATCTTGCTTTGGATGGTTCATAAAAATGTTATGTTAGGAAAAAAAATCTAAATAATTAATTCCTTATACTTAAACCCATTTTTCATTGAATGTTGAAAAATTTTATCGACAATTTTGATCATGTATGATCAATTAAAAACCTTTGTAGATAGTTTGTCCCAATTGAACAAAAATGTCCAAAATTTTATGGTTTATTGGTGTCTATTGTTCAATACATGGTTATAAGGTTGATACTTCGAGGGAACATCCTATTATTTTTATATTTTTCAAATCATTACCTTTTGTCGTGATGGCATTTCCTAAACCACAATACCCATTGTTATACTTCTAGTACCATTAGAAAGCCTTCAATGAACAAGGGTACATGAAGGTGGTTTCATAATGTTCAAGCATACAAGGCATGAGCTATTGAATATTGAAAAAAAAAATTGAATATTCAATAAATCAAAATTAAATATTTTGAAGAAAGTGGGTGCCCCATTAATATTGTTCATTTAAATGATTAATGTTTTACAAAGTCGATTTTGTGAAATTTTCACATTAAGGTTTTATAAAGTTGTTTTATAACTTTTATACTTAAGGTGTAAGAGATATTGAATTTTAAGTAATTTTTTGTCATTGTCAATTCTATCAAAAAAATTAAAATTTTTAATGAACATAGATTTTAAATTTAGGTTAAATATGGTGTACCATTCTTGATTTGAGATTCATTCAATATTACTACATGTATTTAGCAAATCGAACTTTAATAACATCTCCTTATCACTTTACATGTAGAGAATCAGGAAAACATTTAATGTTATTTACATATAATCTAGCAAATAATTATTATGTTCCTAAATAGACAATCAAAAGAAAGCATGTTATGTCATGTCTTGAACATATAAATAAATTTGATAATGGGATATGGATATACATATGTAAACCCAAAAAAATGATTATATGATATTGATGTTTATAATTGTGAATGAAATATAATGGTTTGTATATATGAATGTTTTCAAATCATTTGATCACATCAATTTCAATTACATATGGATCTTCTATATAATGCAATAATTGTTAATAAACATTTTTATATAAAACTTTGGTAATATTTTTGAAGCAATGATTAAATGAGTTTATTTTTTAATTTTGCAATTTAAATTATTTCTTTAGAAATGTTTTTGTCATAATGTGTTAAAAAATGTATTAATTCATTTTCACACATTTTTAAAGATATATTGTTAATTTTTTTTCCAAAATTGCATGGATAATATGGCTTAAGAAAAGAGTCAAAAGATTGTCATAATTAAGGCCAAATATTTATACAATACGATCATTCATCTTGTCATTCAATTAAATTTTTGGACAATTTTGGATTTGGACAAATATATTTTCACATGGGCAACCTGATTATGAAAAAATCATAATTTACTTATGAAAGATTTGATTGGTCAACACATCAATTGGTAATTTTATTATTTTTCAATAAAACATAAATTATCATGATTGAAAATTAAAATAATGTAATATGAAATATGACCATTACATTGTTTTAAGAATTTTGGGTTGTATTTAGATGTGCATATATATATATATATATATATATATGCAAAAAATAATTCACATAATTACATAAATGTGTAAATAAATAAATAAAGAAGTTGCATAAATATTTTTATAAATAACCATTTCCAATGTAATGATTATTTAAATTTTTTTAACATCTTAAGTTATAAATTAAATTATTGTTAAATATTTGGATGAATTTATAAATTTAATTATTTACTTAAAATTTTATAATTTTTAAAAAATTATAATGAACTTAATAAATTTGAAATATCAAAAACATTTTTTACGTAATGTAAAATTTATTTCTTAATTTTTAATAAAAAAATTTAAATCCATTGAAAAAAATTCAATGATGTATTTTTTGGATTTTTTTAATACATAATAATAATTTGCAACATTCTTTGAATGTAAGAATTTTTTAAAAAATTATACTGCCATGTATATATTTGAAAGTAATTCACGATTATTATGAATAAACAAAAATGGTTCATTTTGTTTTACCACATTTATTTTAATATGTTTTTGGGTTGTAAAACATTTTAGAGATCAAAAGTACATCATACCAAAATCAATATAACTAATAATTATGTTAAAATATTCATTGAAGCAAAACTTGAAAAACAAAAAATTTCAACTTATATTATAATCTTATTATGAAATTACATTGGATATTTTTTTCATCTATGGTGATTACATGGTAATTATTCTTTTTACTTGATTATATATTCATGTTGTAAAAACATTAATTTGATCGTAACATTAACCCATTTTTATGCAAATGGTATGACTATAATAAACACACATTTCAAACATAATAAAATGATCATGATTAGTCATCATTATTTGGAAAATGAATTGATTTTAAATAGGTTAATGTATTTTTTGATTTTTTTAATCATTATTAATTTTTCTATGACAAATATTAATATTAATATTTCTTTAAAGTATCAACACATTACACACAACAAAAAATTATCACAATGCATCTTAATGAAGATTGAAAAATGTGACGAACACTTGAATGCAAAAATTGATAAATAATCATTTATAGTTCCAATGATAATTTTGATTACAATACATGAATTTTAGTTACCCTAAATAATTGACTTTTTGCACTACATGACATGGTTGGTCTTGTTTCATAACAATGAAGGTTATAATAAATTACACATTCACCCATAATAAAGATTAAAACAAATTTCTTTTGTGATTTTTTATTAAATTTTTTTTTCTTTTATCATTTTATTTATCATGAATTTAGCACATTAAAAATGTTTTATACAATGTAAGTCCTCCCAACTCCTGATTGTTGTGGCTAATTTTGTAACTTCCTCATGAATAATTGATCCCATGTATTCACGTTTTGAATTTATAGCTCTTATTTCATGACCAGCGTGACTCTCAATATTGTCGATCAATGTCTTATGATCCCTAAGATTTTAATATCAATATTAGCAACAAACCCAAAATATATTTTTCACACAATGTCCGAAGACATTCAAGAACGTATGTTTGCACTCATTGCGCAACATGGTAGTGTTTTGGCAATTTTGGCAAACCCTCGGCAACAACCAAAAGCTTAGCAAAATGACAAGCAAACTAACTCTTTGGAAAATCTTGTTCCACATATTAATGCTCCGACAGAATTCAATCAAAACACCTTAGAATCTGCACATGAACGTCGTAATCGCCTACAGAAAGAACGGTGTGCTAGGAAAACGTACAGAATCGGCCAGGCCATCTGAAATGCCATAAGACCGAAATAATCATCTATGTCGAGAACAATGCACCGTACAACAAGCAGCAACACGTGCACAACCTTCTCTTAGTAATGATGCATTACAACTGTTTGGAAATGAAAACGCATCAACCTTGACATGATAAGATTACGGAAAAATGGACACAATGTGTGGATTTTGTAATGCGAAAATGTGGAGTAAAAAACAAAATCGAGCAACAACCCATAGTTTTCTCTGTGTTGCGAGAATGGCAAAGTTTTGTTGCTGAGTCTTCTTGCAACACCGCAAAAATTAGAAGTTTTTTTAACCAGCAAAGAAAAAAGTGTCGTCAAATTTCGAGATCACATTCGCATGTATAATTTAGTGTTGGCATTCACTTTGTTCAGTGCCAAAGTTGATGAGTCGATAACACGAGGCATTGGACCGTAATCCTTTTGCATTCAGGGTGAGTTGTATTACAAAATTGGATCCTTGTGTTTTATCAAAAGACAACGTCCATAGTTTGCATAGTTGTACATTCATGATACGGAGAGCGAACGTCAAAACCACCATGTTGTTATGTTGTTTGATACAACGACGTTGGATCGATTATTAACCATGATGTACAATATCAATCCCTATGTCGAAGTGTTCAAAATGGTAAGGGATATGATGGCAATAGAAGGTGCTCATACAGATCGAAATTACATCTCATTGTCTTTCAAACAAAGGATGCCCGCCGATATAATGTGCCAACGACCGATGAAGACACTACATTGATGGTAAGAGATGATTCTGAGGTTGTAGATAGGCGTGACATCGTCGTTACTTAGCAAGCTACCTCGTTTCAGTGCATTTCTAAGCTACATGTGGGGTACATGGCTTTACATTATCCTTATAGTGAGGATGGATGGCATCCAAATATTTCACTCAATGGTGATGTTATGTAAGATGCTGATGCGGATTTGGATGAAGACCATGCAAAAGGATCTGAGCATAAAAAAAAACATCGCAATGTGACAATGGCTGAATTTTACGGTTATTAACTTCAACATCGAAACATTGATGGCATTGCGTTGCTTCGGGGTGGCCGATTGAGGTAACAATACATTGTGGATGCTTATGCGGTTATCGAACAAAACCGCTTGAGGTATCTGCACCTGAATCAGAAAAAAAACTTCATGTAAATCTCTATCAAAGCCTTCATGACGTCATCGTTGCAGGTGATTATAACGTTGTTGGCATTGGACATAGGATCATTATGCCATCTTCTTTCACATGAAGTCCACATCACATGGTTCAGAATTATCAAGATGCCATGTGTGAATCATGAATTATAATATCACAAATTATTAAACTTTAGTTCCATAATTTTTTTAGTATTAATGATTTGAATCCTGATAAACCTACAAGTAATAATTATTAAGAATTGAATTAACCTTTGGATATTTCAGCATAGAAGACTCTTTTATTTAAATTAATGCAAGGCTCAGTTAATTTTAGGACCTAATAAACCTTTTAAAATGCATTATCCTTTTATGTTGTATAGAAGGGAAAGAGGATGTAGAATTAAATGTGACTTATTAATATATTAAGAATACAAGCCCATAATTAATAATAACATTTCGCCATGACAATATTAAGTTAGTCTATAGAATAATCTTCAAGCACAAATGATGTACTTCAAAGATTTCTAGGAAGTAGTCCTAATACATCTTTATTTAGTCTTCATTTCTATCAAAGTTTTAAATAAAATCAAAATTAAACTTAAGTATTAACATTTCCACCTGAGTGCCCTCAAGTGAATTACAACTTAGTAAACAACTTTAAGAGGATAGATCACAATTGCAAAAACTCCAAAACGCGACGAATGGTGCAAGTTAGGTATTCGACTCGATGCTCCATGGAAAGGGGATTGATTGGGCCTCGCAAGTAATGACAATGGCCATCACTGAGAACCCAAGTTCAATAATGAAGACGAACATCGTTGTCTTCACATTGACACTCTTCAAACCTTTCTGGTGTAACTCCACAAACAGGAACAAATTATAAATAAATTGCTAAGGCATGTGGGTTACGAACAATCGACAATCTCATGCCGAACGATCGACTCGAATATGCACCATTTTTCTAGATGATTCTTCTTTGTGTGATTGTTGAGAAACATTCACATCAAGCGGTGCTTCTTCAAGCTTTTCCTTTTCTACTAATGAAATTAGAGGATTCGAAGGTGTAGCGACATCATTCGCCATGACTAAATTCTCACCTGCATCAACAAAAACTAAGAGGGTAGCAAAAATAATGTGGTACTTACGTTCAGAAGGGGTTGAGGTTTTTTTTATTTAACAAATTAGAGTAGGTGTGAGGTGTGAGAGTGACAACGGAACTGTAACTTGGTGTGTAACTTGATTACACAACTACTTAAGGGTAAGTTGGGTGTAAGTAACTTCATGTGTAACTTGATTACACAATTACTTAGGTAATTGTTTAATGGGGTAAGTTGGATGTACGATTCCATAATGCATTGACTTATGTCATGTGCACCATGTGATGTTGTTTGCTTGTGATTAATTATGGAATCGCATGGGGAACCATGTGATGTTGTTTGCTTGTGATTAATTGTGGAATCCCATGGTGAACCATGTGATGTTGTTTTCTTGTGATTAATTGTGGAATCACATGGGGAAACCATGTGATGTTGTTCCTTGTGATTAATTGTGAAATCACGTGGGGAAACATGTGATTTTGTTTTCTTTTGATTATTTGGGGAATTATGTGGTGGATAGGTTTTAGGAAGTTTCTTGTGTAGTTTAAGGAGGTGTTTGTGACCTTGAGAAACACCTTCATTTTTGTACAAAGTTATGGTATGAATACCAAGTTTGTAAGAATTAAAGTTTTGATTTTGGAAAAAGTTTTTGGTTTTTGAATAGTTTTGGTGTTATTTATGTGTAGTTCATGGAAGGAGAATGGTGAGGCTTGCATAGCCAATAATAGGGTGGGAGGATAGTTTTACAACTAAAAACATAGATTCCATAACTATGTAATAATCATACATAGTTTCGGTCTTAAACCCGCTCGTGTGGTACAGAACCTCATGAAAATTCGAACATCCTAGATCTAATGGAATCATTGAACCCTAATTTCGACATTGGATCTAGAAGTATGTGGGGGTTTCTGTGATAAAAATTTTAATTCCAATTTGTTATGTATTACATAGTTAATTAGTGCATGGAATAAAAAATAAGTGGGGGATATCAAAATAGTAAATGGTACGCGGGGATGTTACTTCAACCATTGAATTGGTTTAATCAAATAAGGACTCAAGGATGTTTACTTGTTATTACCGATAAATTGCCCTAATAATTAGTTACTTGAAATAATTAGGATGAAAAAGTAGGATGTGAGGGTCAACGGATGGAAAGGATAAGGATCAAACTTTAAAACCTCATCAAGATATTCAAGATAAGGGGAAGGATGAGTCTTTCAATCCCATTAGTCATGAGGATTGTCATCCTATTTGATTGAAGGATGGAATATTTTTTATGTCACATTGGGCTCAAGAATTCTCATCTTAAAATCAATTAGAGGACAAATCATCCTCAATTCTCATTGGTTCTTGAAGGATGAAGAGGCCATTGATTGGAGGGGAGGATTTCGAAACTTCCATTGGACAAGGGGAACAAGCTCAAGGAAAGGATATGGAAGCTTACCAAGGGAGAAAGAAGTCTCTTAGGTTAGGGAAAGAAAAAAGGAAGAGAAGGAATGTGTGAGGAAAATATCAGTTCTTATGTGTGGAAATGTGTTATTCATGAAAAAAACATGAAAGGATTTCCATGACAAAACCTCTCGAGTTTTATTTTAAATAGTTGTTCCTCCCAAATCCACCGTTGGATTTGTGTCAAATTTAAAACAGTTTTTGTTTAGGAGATGTAAAAGGTTTTTCTCCAAATTTTCAACATCATCAGTTTAGCTGTAAGGGAGCTACATTTGCCGAAAATAAAGGGTGTTGTAGTGGAGCTCATGGAAAGATTTCCATGACAAAGCCTTTGGAGTTTTATTTCAAATATTTTTTCCTCCCAAATCCATCGTTGGATTTGTGTCAAACTTAAAAAAATTCTCATTTAGGAGGTGTAGAAGGTTCTCTCCAAATTTTAGCATCATCGGGTTCGCTATAAGGGAGTTACACTTGCCGGAAGTAAAGGAGGTTGAAATTGTCTGTTTTTTCCTCAATTTAAGCAAAGTGATTTTTAGTCCCAAGGCTTAACTATTGATCAAAAAATTAAAAAACTTATAAGATTTTGTAACATGGCTCATTTTTAAATTAGTTTTTTCAAAAATTTAATGCATGTTAGATTATGAGGTTATATGTAGATGTTATGACAAATGGAACAAATGGGGTTCAACCATCAAGCGTGACATTGAATGAACATTAACATAATGCCCCTTCACATTCCATCATGGTGAGTTACGATTCTCCCACAATGTCTTTGTATCTTCCAAGTGAACACAACGCATTAGATTCTTAGTGAATTTCATTGCATTACATTGAACCACTTTATTTGTTGGACTACAACTACATAGTAATTCCACTTCCAAGCGGGTGTTATGAGTGCATATTTTCATGCTGAAGGAGTGCAAGAATGCCTCACACCATGGTAGTCTACAAATGGGCTTGTTGCCCGGATGCATTTGTTACATTCACTTGTAATTTCGAAATGGCCTGAAATCAAGAAAATGTTGCTACTCGAACAACAATCTTAAGATCAACCGAATTTAGTAACCCAAATGTTCAAAATCAAGCTGAAAAAATTGATCAATGACATTCATAAGAACCATATTCTAGGACGCAGGATTGCGAGAATTTATGTCATTGAGTTTCAAAAGTGTGGGCTGCCGCATACACACATTCTCATTTTCTTTGCCAAAGACTACAAGCCACACGTGGTCAAGGATGTAAACCGCATGATCAATGCTGAATTTTCAAATCCAGAGACAAACAAGTTAGCCCACAAGACAATTGCCAAATGCATGATGCATGGTCCATGTGGAGCTACGTTTCTAAATGCCCCATGCATGGAAGATGGCAAATGCAAAAAACAATATCCACACAAGTTCTAATCTGAGACAGTGATGGATGTAAACAAATATCTTATTTATCGACGCAGAAATATAGGGTGCACAGTTTTGGTTCATGGCGTTGAATTGGACAATCGTTGGGTGGTACTGCACAATGTCTATTTGTCGACCAAATACAATGCGCACATCAACATTGAAGTCTGCAATAATATTCATGCAGTTAAGTATTTGTTCAAGTATGTTTACAAAGGACATGATCGTGTAACTATTTAGATCTCACACCAAAACGACAATGCCATCAAAAGGAATGTGGTCAAAGCCAATGAAATTAAAAAATATTTTGACTATCACTATGTATTTACATTAGATGCAGTGTGGCGCATCTTCAAGTTTGATATGCATGAATGGTTTCCTGCCGTTGAACATCCGCAATACCATTTGCCCAATCAACAAATGGTGTTGTTCAACGATGACAATGATGTGCAGGAAATGAAAAAAAAGTTGTTTTAGACCTCATAACTGCTACAAGTGTTCAAATAGTTATCCATGTTTCAATTCTAAATTTACTATAGTGTTATTGATTATATGAATAGGTTTGGTCATTTAAAATCCAACAACAAGTGTTGATTGTGATGGAACAACTTTTGGGTTATAGTACACAAGAGTTGAAGATTGTTACCTTTGTCCTATAAAGGTTACTTCATCAATATTTTGAACGTGTGCGATTTAGTTTACACCCAATGGTACGTTCAGCCTCAATTATTGGGACAAGTTTTGGGGTGTTAAATGTTAACCGATCAAAAATACTTGTGGTTCCTTTCCTTCATTCTATTTAATAGATAATTGTGAAGTAAAAAAATCTTCTACCACCAGTTGTTGAGATTCCAAGATTGGAAGATCAATAGGTGGTACTTTTGCAACTTGAGAACATGATTATTCTTATAATGGAACTACCTCAAAAACAGGTTGTTGTGGTGTTTCTAATTGTAATTGTCCTTTAAAACCTCTTGTGATTACTCTTGACATGTCACATTGATTTTGAAACAAATGTTAATTCTCAAATTTTGTTGATCAACAAGTTGCTCTAAAAATTCAAATGAAAAAATCATGTAAATCTCAAAAAAATCTTCAAATTACATTGTAAAAAATCAAAAACTTATTAAAACACAAAATAATCTTAGAAAACGACTAAAATGAGTACATAATCAAACTAATATTTTAAAAATAAAACAATTCTTGCTTGAACTAGAGATTATAAACACGAGTGTTTACAATTTCGATCCACTACGTGGTCACCAAATGTTAAATGAGTTTTCTATTCCCTTGAATGTTCTCTTACTTATTTGTTCTTCCTTAAGTTATTTTTACAACATGTATATTCTGAAACATGTGAATCCAAATTTTTTCCATAACAACAAATTGAAAAAAAAAAATGTACAATGAAAGAAGTAGAAGATTTATGAATGTCCCAACTCCTCTCTTCTTCCTAACTTTTATACTAAAAAATCAAAGTTGTTTGTCTCTTGAAACAATAATTAGCTAGTAAAGTTTAAAATTTAAATGGCTATTGGTCACAAATTCCACAAATTTTTTCTATTAATAAACTAACAGATTTATCACTAACCTATTAATCTAATAGTCTAGGTATTCTAACCTATCACTTACCTATTAAACTAATAGATTGGTTATTAGTTGAATATCGATGGTCTATTATCAACAAGTAATATCATAAAAAATATTAAAAGCCTCTAATCAGTTACTTTGTACAAGCAAAAAATTTGGGTTAACAAAGGCCAAAATTTATCCAAGGATTTATCAAAATTTTATTTAAAAGGATTTTAATTTAATTTGAGATTTAAAATTTTATTATGTGCATTTAGTTATAATACCCCATTCATCATAATGTTGATTTTGAAAGATTTTTACAATCTCTCATATATTAATAAAAACAAATCTAATATTGATTACATTTGTAATTCCATACTAATAAGTATTTTAAAATTTTGAAAAAAAATTATTTATATATATATATAT
>Ga0116229_10000312_pt1 | contig 59604 bp, 40 predicted proteins | sample S1TSphgellanicum_3_FD_87313 | JGI IMG/M metagenome (GOLD analysis project Ga0116229, IMG submission 87313) | Host-associated microbial communities from peat moss isolated from Minnesota, USA - S1T2_Fc - Sphagnum magellanicum MG | ecosystem: Host-associated > Plants > Peat moss > Unclassified...
AAAGTTACCCCCCCCCCCCCCCCCCCCCCCCCACCCCCACCCCCCCACTCAAACTGAAAAAATCAAACCACAGAACATTACAAAGTGATTTCCCGAACACTTCAAAAATTCTTTGTATGTTGCTTTGTTGCTATTACAGTTCAAAGATGATTTATAGAACTGAAGATGGCACTCTTATAGCACTTTAGATCGTTTAAAATGAACAAGAAATGAGAAAGTTAGAAACTTTGAAAATAGGAACAATTTGTATCCCAAAGAGGAAAAAAAAAAAATTTTAATGTGTTTTGTAAATTGAAAAGCTTATTTTTTCTTCTTGCTATTTTTCCATTACTCTTTTTCCTTTGCACTTCAAAGATGAATTCTAAAGCTTGAGGTAGTGCTTTCATAACATTTTAAATCACTCAAAATGAAGCACAGATGCCAAAGAGTTAGAAAAGTGTTCGATCATAAGGTAGTGATTGATGATGAGCAATTCTACCCTACTGAGCACCGGTGGGGATGCTCTCAGTAAAAAGAATCCATTGAATGAATAAAAAGAATAGAAGGAAAGAAGAATAAAACATTTAAACCCAGTAATGACTTGTTAAAGATTTCCCAATGTAGTTTGAGGACACCTTAAATTCATAATCTCCTTAGCAACACTGAAGCTCATCTTATGTTCCAGGGTGGGCTATTACTTGTAGGGTAAAGCCCTAGGATGGGGGCAGTCTCAAAATAAAGGGCCTAGGACAAGGCAATAGTCGAGTCTGGCCCCACAGTTTGGGAATGTCCCCCTGCCATGGGCTTTACGTATCATAACCACAAGACAAAATTTATCATGAATCAAACTATGTAGATGACAAGGTGTATGAAGAGGAGGGTTCTTATGCTGACTCCTCAATAGTGGGAGGGTTCTTACACCTACAAGTAGGCACAAGTTCCCTCCCATCCCTGAGGAGTAGGCATAATATCCCTACCAATTTCTAAGAGGGAAATTGATGGATATAAGGTGCCCTCCACATACACTACAAGTTTTGTCCGGAGTGATTTCCGTTTTCATAAGGGCCCACTATTTCTCTGCACATGATGAGTAGTAGCTGACATGGTCATTCTGCATGGTAAGGCCCTTCACACAAGAGCATTACCAGAATTTGGCACTGCCCTTGGCTACCCCCTCAGGAGGGCACCTTATTCTGGGCCGTGGGCCTTACCAACCAGTTAACAATCCTCTTATTTAAGGCCCTGGTTTCATTGCACCCCTCTCCTTCCCACTCTCCATCCCCGGCCTCCACCTCCCCAAAGTTCCTTCTGCCACAGAGGCTCTAATTGGGAACTTTGAAGAACGGTCTGGTGTTGAAGTATAAACGTCAATTTGGATTTCACAACAAGGAGCATCTTCTTCCTCAGAAGTTCATTTCATTCAAAACCCCTCAATTATTGAATGCAAGAATTTTCTTGTGGTGCAATTTGGAGATTTGGGTTTGATGATATCTAAAAAGCAAATCGAAGGATGTTGATTTCCAAGCTCCGATTTTGCTTCATCTTGAGCAATCCCAACAGCAATTTGACAGGTTCCAGCCTTATGTTGGCCAAATTTGACAATTTTCAAATGACTTGAATGCATCTTTAAACCTGTTGTTGGCATTGCAGGGGAAAACTTGGATTGGAGTTGCAGATCACACAGACTTGAGATCGCAATCACATCCACAGTCATCATCATGTTGAAGATTGTCACCATTTCACAAGAAAAAATGCGACTATCCGGATACGTATCATGATCCATTACAAGGAGAATTTGAACAGTATTTGCATATTTGCATGATTTGACTGATTTGCAGGCTCCAGAGATGTGTTTTTTGTATGGAGATTTGTATGCATGCAGTAAGTGTTATGGAAAGCTGTACAAAGTTTGTTTCTCTTGTGCATGCAAGTATGTGACACTTTGTATGCTCTGCAATTTCTGTTAAGATTGTTGGATCCCCTCCTCTGGAACAAGTTTCTTTGAGATTTGTATACGATAAGTGTTATGAAAAACTCTTACAGGGTCGTTTTTGTTGTTTGGTATTCCTACATTCTAGGCTCATGTAGAGTCCACTGTAGAAACATTTCCGACATAGCTGAAGGATCCACATGGGCTTCACAAATTCTATGCGTTTCCAATTTAGTATGTTGAACTTTTATCATCCTTATGGATGTCATTGAAAGGGCAGAGCCGTGATATGACAAGCCGCTTGTTTTTGTGAAGTTGTTCTCTCATCTCGTTGAGGATCAGATTTCTTGGAGGAAAAGTGCGAGAATTCGTGGACTCGCTGAGTGAAGGAAGACTCAACCCCAAACCAGAATCCGGTGGGATTCCTGAGGAGTTCGGGAATCTGAACCCTGTCGACCTTTTGGAAGCTGATCGTGTTGCCATGGTAGTGAAGAAGCTGCAATGACGCAAACTGCAACAAGTAGGCCTCTCACTCTCGTTGCAAACGTTCCTCGGAAGCCTCGGCTACAAGCTTTTGCTTCTATTGCATCTCCAGTTCGGGCTTTGCAGTGGAGCTCGTATCTCTACCATAGAGAGCTCAGAGGCGGGAAAAGAGACAGCTGCTCTGCAAATAAAGTTAGTGTTTGTGGCGGGAGCAAAGCGAAGAAAAACTTTTGTGCTCGTTTTCTTCACGAAAAGGAGGATGGATATTTTCTGGATGGCGCACAACAGTCTGTTCTCTCTTCTTTCCTCCAAGAGCCGAGAAGGGAGGGAAGGATATGGTGGCATAGTAGCCAACAACAGAACGAGAAGAAGACCCAGCAGCTTGGAATTTGGAGAACAAAAGCTGAGAGGAGAGACAGCCTTGGGGTAGAAGCGGACTGGGAGAGGGAAGAGGCTCGTTGGCTTCGTGAGGAACAGCGATGGCTGCGAGAAGAAGATAGATGGCGCCGAGAGGAGGCTCGATGGACTGAAGAACGCAAGGCATGGGTACAAGAATCATTGGCCATGGCTGAAGAAATCAAGGTAGTTAGAAAAAAAAATTCTTTGCAAATTTCTTTGCAATATGTACACATTCAGATAAGTGGTGGTGCAACATTCTCGAACACTCAATCAAAAGCAAAAAAGACATACCCAACACCTTTCATAGATTAAAAAAACTCTCTTTGGACCCTTGAAAAAATATAACCTTACCTCCCAGAGGTTGTCATGGCAGATGGGTTTTACCTTCTGAGGCCAGTAGCTCATACTCTGCCATTTAGAGCAGATTAGGATATCTGAGTACATCAGTCAGGAAATGATTCACTGTTGATTTTGACAAATGGAGCAGGTGCTGAAGCAAGAGATGGAGCAGTTGCGGGCTTACACCAGTGAAGAAAGACTGACAAACGGTTCCTTGAGCAATGTGATGACAGGCTTGAAAGGCCTGCTTGAATCTGTACGAATTTTAGGTACATGGTGGTACATCATCTTAATGCCTGCATGTTTTAGGGTCTATCTTTTGTGCTTGATGGTGCTGATATGTATGTCGGTTTTGATATTGCAGATTCCAACCAGCCACCAATCATAGAGAACAAACATGTCCTCCACACTTCAAGCATGACCGTATCATCTAGTGAGACAGATACAATCTCTGAAGAAGAAATCTTTCTTGCACCACACTCAACTCCATCCATGTCAGACTTCTCTATTGATCTTGTAGCCTCAAGGGGTATTACAGCTGGTACAGAATCAAGGACCAGTGGATCAGGAAGTGGGCTTAGGGGTAAGAGCACTCAGAGTCCTACAAGGCAGCTTTTGAAGAGAGGGGCAGAGGGAGCCGAAGTAAAAGCATTGCAGGTATAGCATGTGATGTCCCTTTGATGCATGCCCACATGTGATTCTTGAATGATCCCAAAGAGTTTGCGCATGGAAGTTTAGAAACATTGTAGGAAGGTGAGCACCCAAAAAAAGAAGCATTAAATATTCAATGCTAATACAGATTTGCTCTAAATGTTTGAATGTTATTCAGGAAGCACTTGCCAAATTAGGCTATTATTTGGGAGAGGATGAGACACAACACTCTAGTTTCTCCAGGGGCACAGAGGCTGCAGTCAAAGCATGGCAGGTGTGCCATTTCTTCTGCTTTTATAGGTTGAGAGTTAGGAAAGAGGTTTGTGCAGGACTTCTTTTGCAACTCTTACTCAAAGTTCTGCATTTTTCTTGACTTTGGAGAGAGACCTACTATTGTGTCATCATGATGCTGTTCAGTCCTGTGTACTTTAAATTGGGGTTTTTTTTCGGGTCCTTGATGTGCTGTTCATTTTTCTGACAGGTTTCTGTGGGAGAAGTGGATGATGGAATCATGTCGGCTCAACTCTTGGCACAGTTGTCTACAGGAGAAAAGCCAGCAGATGTATCAGACACAAAGAAACCAAATGCAGCAAGTTCAGTATCCAAGGTTTGTGTGCTCAGCTTATTTCAGTGAGAGATGATGAACTGATCAGATACAGCTTCCTCTAGCTACATACTTAGTCAATTCATCACATATGGATGATATATTGGAGTACTACAGTCAAAGACCTTGAAGCTGCTGACAAACTCTTATGGTAGCTATAGCAGAAGGGATCTGGTCTTCTTCATGGAATACAATGTCAGTGCATTCATAAATACTTTTCTGCCCAACTACTCCTATGCAGCCTCTGTTGAAGGATGTACCATAGCAGGTGGTTCATTTCTAAGCCTTTTTTGAGCTCTGATGATGCAGGGGCAAGTTTCCAGTGCAAAGCAACCAGCAGCTTCATTAAAAATGACGCCTAAGCACAGGGAAACAGAGATGGACCGATTCTCAACCATTGATGATTCAACTGGTCATGGTTCACGACCCCGTGTTTACTTGCTTGGTGAAAACCGGTGGGAAGACTCTAGTCGACTGATAAAAAAATCCAAGGGTCAGAAAACAAACTTGAAGCCTGCCACAGAGAAGTGTTTCTCCTGCAGAGGTGAAGGTGTCACGTTATGCACTGGTTTGTTCCTTGACACAACTCGTAAAGATTGCAGACCTACTGGAAAGTTTTGATGAGGAAATTGTTTTTGCAATTCTGAGAAAATTCCAGTTCTGATATGATTAGTGTGACATTGGTGACCACTGCATATGGAATTGAAGTTTGTGATATGTGCTGGGATTTGATTGCATGAAGAACATGGAGAATAAAAATAGTGAAGCGAAGGGCGCTCTTCATCTAAAATATTCTGTAAATGGTGTATGGGAAGTTTACATTAACCTTGGTTCTGGAACAGTCTCCAATTAGCTGTTAATAGTTAATATATGTGTGGATTTGGATGACTACCTTATGTTGCTGCTCCTTTTCCCATGCAGAATGCGAGGGTACAGGGGACCTTAACGTAGAAGAGCAGGTATTAATTCTGCACTTGATTCTCTGGATGCTATCACCTCAGTTGCAATGCTGACTGCTGAGTTTTGGTTGAGCAGTCACCAAATTAGTTTTTACCATTTTACATTGCCCATGGGAAGTCTCTGCATTCATACATAGCAATCCTTCTGGCATGATGTTTTGAAATGAGAGGCGGGGGTTCATCAGATATCCAAGGATTCTGCTTCTGGATATTAACCCTGTAGCTTCACGTGCTTAACAATGTGCAGTTTTTGGAGTGGGTGGAGGAGGGGCCCAAATGTCCATACTGTGAAGGGACCGGTTCAGTGCCTTGTGATGTATGTTTAGGTAGTACATCTCTGAAAAGCTCATAAGAGCATCAGGTCAACAATCTTCTACATGATGGTGCTGTGTTCTCATCCATCACTGGTCTAGAACTCTTTCACAGATTAAACATTCTATCATTTTCATCACTGCTGATCATCAACATCCCGATGTACCAAGCTACTTGGAATTCTATGTGAAATCTCCACATTAGCTCAGCTAAACTGGTGTGGACAGATCCTCTCACAATGTGCCTTGTGGGCTTTGAAGCTTTTTATGCCAATGCAAAAGCCAACCAGAAGTAGATTTATTGAAATTGAGAATGGATTGATCAGTCTGAGCAGCAGTGCTTGGGTTCTGAAGTTTGCAGCTGCTGGCAGATTACAGGCATTAGGTGCTTTTGTCCTGTTGCAGCTGAACAGGTCTGTTTGGTAACAGGATAATTTCCTTAGTTAAAGAATTATTTCATTGCTAGCACAGGTATAAGTACATGAGTAAGTTCAAAAATGCATGGCTAAGTTGTGTAAACCTTTGTGATGCTCATTGATGGAGATAGTAGTAAATGAAGTACTCAGTGGGCTTATAGGAATGTCTGCATGCATGCCAAATGGGTGTGAGCTTTGTGCTCAAATCCCATAAGATTGTTGTTGGATTCCTTCTCAGGAGCAAGCCCCACAGCAATTTTCAAGGGAGACAAGCAACAGATCCTGAGGTTAAATTTCAAGGTACAGGACTCACCATTGTAAACCTTCAGATTTGTTTTCAATGCACAACAAAGCATGCAAGACTGATGGAACAAAAAAGAAACCCTGGGACTATTTGGTGCTGTGCGATCAAGATGCTCAATTGGCTGTTGCTTACAGCAAATTCTGTCTCATCAAATTAGCTCTTGTCATAACTAATTGCACTCTCTTGAAGATGAATCCTATTATCCCTGCTCATGTCTGTCTTTTTCCCCATCTGTTGCTCCAAACTCTGCTGCCAGGAGAAAGATTACCCACTAATCTCAAAATCCAACATTTCCCTGCCATGCTAGACAAATTCATGAGTGGCATTCTCATTGTGAGACATGGCCTGAAAGTTTGGAGAAGAAAGCTTTCACAAAGTATTATCGATTTCAAGATGTATAAATGGATGCATTTTGGCACTCTTTAGAAAAGCTTCCAGGTTTAGGTTTTAGGTCCTCAGATTGGGGATTGTTGTTGGAGAGAGGCAGAGCAGAAAGCCATTGTATTCATGCCAGAAATCACTCCTGGAGCTGACAATCACTGTGCCAGTCAAAGAGGAACCCTCCATTGGCTCCAATCTCTCCAACACACCAACATCCTTCCAGGAATCCTTCTGTGCACTGAAAATCTCCCAACCAGGTGGTAGCCTGAATCTCAAGCCCTGTTGACTAACTTCTCTTTTGCAAATATTGATGTTGATGAGAAGCATGTGGTGTGGTTCTGTTTGACCTGAGGTTTTCCAACCATCTGGATGAATCACAAGGATGGAGTTCAGTATGCTGTGTTACAGGTTTTCTTTGAGAACAAGAATGCCAATTGGAATGGTGGCCAGATACACAAGATAAAAGACTAGTGCTTGCCAATCTTCCCAACAAGGCAGGGATTGGAGCTCGAGAAACAACAGTGTGTGATTTAGAGACCTGAATGGCTGAGGAAGGAAGATTAGAGGACTAGAGGTCTTGAATTATGTGATTTTCAGTGCAGTTTGTTCCTTATTGAGCTCTATTTAGGCCTATCTGTCTACAGATTTGGTCTCCTGCCATACTGCTGGAATGTTTTTCACCATGAACTGTTCTGCTTGTGACAATATGGAATGCACCATTTTGAGTATTCCATTTCACAATGCTCATTTATTCTGCCGTCCATTGATTGAATGCTCATGCAGCAGAGGTTCAGCTATACAGTCGTCAAAACTGTATGGTGTATATCCTCACATGACAGTGGCAAATGAAGACAATGGAGGTTTCTTTTCTTGTCAGGAGCCCTGAAGGACCAAGTGGTTCATGAGCAGTTTTTGTGTTTCTCACAGGTTTGTGAAGTTTGTGGGATATGATGTCACATACATTGGCAATTGTGAAGATACTGATGATATGGTAGCCCATTGCCCACTCCTTCTGAAAACTGTCACATGGTACTGTTCCTTGGCTAATTGCTTCACATGTATCACCTGTGCAAATATGCTGCACTAATACTGATCAGTAACCTTTCAAGCCTGCCACCTTCAGTTGAACCTTGTGTAACAGATTGTATTCCCCAGGTTGTGAAAATGATTTTGCAGGTGTGAAGCTCCAACCCCCAGCTGGTTGCAATAGTTTTTCAGTTCTTTGCTGGTGAGGTAAAATCTGCTGACACAATCATTGCATCTTCTTGTTGACAGCAGATAATTAAGAATGGTGATGGAAGAATGGAGATGTGTACTATGCTGTAGGCAGCTTTCCTGGACATGGTTGCCTCTCAGGCCAAAAGCTGGATGAAAATCAGGCAGGTGAACATGTGGATACCCATAAGCTTTCTGCAGACTTTGCTCTTTGGAAGGTCCATGCTCTTGCATGGTGCGATTGTGTACCTTGCTGAGGGGACAACTTGTTGGCAGTCAGGGTGGAATGTTGAAGCTTATTGTAGATTTCCAGGATGTCTGTGTGAATTGCAAAGCTTAGAATGTGTCACAAAAATAGGCATTGCAGTGTTATTTGTGGATTTTTTGGTAAAGACCACTGCATGCATGACCAGTTATCTGATAAGATGGCTGTGAATCATTGAGCTACTTGTTTGCCTAAAGGTTTTGGAACCATATCATTTCAAGTTACAGAAATGATTTTGGAGACGATCTGTGCACCCCTCTAGCTGTTTCAGCTTGCCATTTCAGTCAGGTTTTTGTTTTCACCTTGCAATTTGCTTCTGAAGTTTGGGTCAAACCTGATGAGAGTGGAATCATCTTCTCAGGTGCAAGGTTGCAAAGATATAATGCAGGAGGCATCAATGCAACTCCTGAAAATAGGTGATCTGCAAAGTGGAGGAAGTCTTCAATGTTTAAGGCTTTTCAGTCCTTTGTTACACAAAGATACTGAAGATGACCTATTTTTCTTTCTTTTCTCGCTCAAAATGTGCCTGGCTGGCTCATGTGCCAATTCAATGTCTGAGATGATGGTGGCCTCTGTGACCTAGCCATCACAGTATGAATTTCACGGTTTTGAAGAAATGGAGTTTTCCAAAAAAGATTCAGGTCTTGGATGAGGTTAAGAAGAAACCTTTGAAAGCTGCTGCATCAACTGAATTAAATTTGGCAGTTTGATTGCAAGAGAGAGCCATGGCAAGAGAAGCAAAGCAATACACCACTCTCACAGACCAAATCAGGGCTGCTCCATTTGCAGCACTTGGTATTGGTTTCATGGTGGGGGTGTTGATGGCACCCAATGGCATCCTAGCACAAGTAACGAAACTGAGAGCACTCCTTGTCATAATTTACAAGCCACTGCAAGTGCAAGACAATTCTTCCTTTTCCCATCTGAGAAGTGCCATTTGTCTCTGTTATTCAAACTATTACTACTGTCTGCAATGCTATTTTGCACCTTGTATGCTTTCCTTGATTCCAAACATTTTCCAGAGAAGTCTTCACATGTGAGCATCACTCATGATGATTCCTCAACACCCAGGCTTTAAGAAAACACCCTCTCACTACCTGAAGTTCTGGACAGTCTCATGTGTCTCATCTGTACAGTATGTGGTAAGCAGATTTTAACCTGCACTTTATTTTCTCTTGTCACTTTTAGCATCCTGGGGATTGAAACAAAATCAGTGCACAAAGATTTGTTTTTGAGAAAAAAGGGCTAAAGTTGTTGGAAAATTGATTGCAGATCGATGAGAGAATAGAGATGAGCAAAGCACAAATTACAACAAACTCTCCACCCAACCAACCTTAGGATCACACAAGTTACAAACTTTATAGTCCATCTTGAAATTCAAGCTTATTCTTAAATAATGAATGAAAACATCACCTATGCAAAAGTTACATTCCTTAAATAACTTTTGCCTTTCTTATTAATGCATGCACAAGCACATGTATAAATATCTAACCTTAACTCAAATATCTCATAATTCTAGCACAAATATATCTAAAATAAAACTAACTTTGGTAAAAATAACTTGATAAAATGTTGACATCCAACAAAAATCACCACATTATGAAGATTTTTTTTAAAAATAGCCAGATTCAAACAATAGGTTTCACTAGGTCGCCAACATATAGCATGCCTCCAAAGTATAGGAGGATTCCTAAACTTTCTTATTTTCATTTTCAACGTAAATTCATATTTGGCTAAGTCCACTTATGGACAATCACCAGACCATCTATGTCCTCAAAATTCTGCCCCTGCCATTAGCCTAGGCCAAAATTGGCGACGAACTGTTTTGGGAAGAGAAATTGCATGCAACTAGTCAGTGTGCCCAGTTTTTTCCTTTTGAGTTTGGGTGGGGAGAAAGGTTTTTTAATCATTTTCCCTCATTCCTAATCTGTTCTTTCAAGTTCACAATAGGTTCTCATCACGTTCCCAAATTGTTCCCCCATTTTCTAACTATGTTCGCTGACATGTTCCTAATTACACCTTTTATTTATCCCATATGTGCTTTGGCAAATGTTGTGCTCCTCTTACTTACATAGATGGGGCAAAGGGACAAGGCATTACTTTTTTCCACTTTGGCGCTTGCTCCATTTGTACAATTTTAGTGACAATAAAGATGTTGTTTGATACCACTCTCACTTCAGAGTGGAATGACAATTTGAAATGGAAACTGCCCAAAATAAAATTTTCATTTTCAGGAATTGCCTAAAACTTTTGACTTTTCAGAAAGGGTTTTTCTCTGACTAGTCAATCAATTCGTTACATAATAAAATTGTACCTCAAACCCCACCTCTCCCAACTACCTCGCAAAATTGGAAAATGAAAAAAAAAGCAAAACAAAAATCACTGATTCTGATTACCTTTGGAGCACGCAGAGAAATTAGTCCATAACTCCCCCCAAAAAAAAGAACAGACATCTTCGCATGGCAAAGGACACGAATCAAGTCTTGCAGATTCACGTCAATTCCCGAATCTATAAGCAATAGCGAAACGAGCCCACTGGAGCCATTGATATCCTGCAGCAAATCTGACGCAAAACAGTGTTGCTCACGAAGATTTTAGGGTTAGGGTTGCGCATCAAAGAAGTCGAGTTCAAAAAGCTTGTCGATCGGCGTGTTGATAACTGTGAATCACATCGCTACTGTTTCTCAAAAGCAGTCGAGTTCAAAAGACTGTCCATCGGCTTCTTGTTAGTCTAACTGTGAATCACATCGCTATTATCTCTCAAAAGCAGTCGAGTTCCAAAGGCTGTCTATCGACGTCTTGTTAGCCTAACTGTGAATCACATCGCTATTATCTCTCAAAAGCAGTTGAGTTCCAAAGGCTGTCTATCGACGTCTTGTTAGCCTAACTGTGAATCACATCGCTATTATCTCTCAAAAGCAGTCGAGTTCCAAAGGCTGTCTATCGGCGTCTTGTTAGCCTAACTGTGAATCACTTTCCTGTTGTTTCTCATGAGTTTCTTTGTTTGGTTCTGTTCACTGTTTCTTTGAGTCGTTGCAGCAAATGTAAACCTTCAATTTGAGAGTTGTTGTGGCTTACATCTGCAGAGAGAAACAATATTACTTAAACTTACTCTCTACATCTTCAATATCTTGTTTGGTACTTGTGGCGCCGCCGCAGGTCAATCTATTCTAGGTGTAAAATAAAAAGATCCATGGCGACTATGGCGATGGATGTAGCGACGACAGCGGCCATGGCAACTCCCCAGCAGCAGCAACAACAGCAAACGACGCAGCTGCCCGCAAAGCCGAAAATGAAGGACAAGAAACCCACGGTTGCTAGTTACCCTGCAAAGCCTCACAAAACAGGGGCCACTGCAGACTCCAAGTTTCCAGATAAGTTGGAAGTAGAGATGGCGCGGCAGGACGTGCTGCGAGTTTGTAACCCTGACTTCAAGAGGCCCTTCTCCTCTGTTGAAGATGCTTGCGAAAGGTAACACGAATAATCCTTCCTCCTCAATCGACGTTTAGGTCTGTAATTTCTCCAGTGTCATAGTGCTCATTGCCATGCGGAAGATAGTCTTCAGTCTTTCCACGAGATGGTAATTCCAACCTGATCTTTCTAATTCCAACAGCATTGTAATGCTGTATCCCATCTGAAGCCCATCACTAGGTGCACAATGATGCACCTTCTGTCCACCATCTGCTTCAAGAGATATTGTCTGGTTGATGGTAATGTGGAATTTAAACATCTATGGATTGGCAACAGAAATGGCACTCCTCAAATTAGAGATAAGTACATGATCTGTGTCTTATATCTTGGCAGCCACAACATGACATCTTCCTCATGTTAGCTTCTGCAAACTTGAGATTTTTTTTCATGCAACCAAGTGTAGCATGCATTTTCTATGATATATTGATCACTTTCTGTATCTTTGTTCTGTTTAGGGTTGCATACCAGAACAGTGCTTTTGGGTATCATGAGATCTCTGCTGTCTACTTTCTGTCAGATGGTGCTGTTGCCCTTTGTGGGTGATGCATCTGAAGTATATTTCCTTGAATGGTCAGGTGATGCATGACACTCATGACTGTTAAAAGGGCTTTTAAGGTGAAACATGTTGTGTCACGGCTTAGTTGCCTGTGGCCATGTGATTAATATTGTGTAACTATGAGACAGCTGTATCCCTGCAATTGTCACAAATGTACTATGACAAACAGTGTGTTTTGCTGAGTGGACAAGCCTAAAATCTTTGCAACAGGGGAACCCAATTTGCCTGGATTTCAAAGTTTGCACCATTGGACCTTGCTTTCTACATGTTGTACAGAGTACACCTCTTGCTTTTAGGTTATTTGGAAAGGCCAGTGATTAAAACATATATTTGCATTTTGGATGGCCTTGAGTCAACTGACAAACAAACTACCACCAAGAGATGAGGCCTATTTGTGTGTGTATGCTTATCTACTTATGTTTGGAAAGAGGAGTCAGTTCATTGGTTTATATATATATTGGCTGGCCCTGAGTTTCTACCAAGGTTTGAAGCCTAGTCTCTTACTCACAGAAAAGGCTAGTGGGTTATTTGCTAATCCAAGCTTGCATGGCCTTTGGCTGCATGAAGAGAAATTTGAGCCATCCTCTGAAGCTTGTTTCTTATGACCACCTGACTTATAGGGAACGCTTATTATTGTTGAATTTTGTGAACCTTGAACAAGGGCCATGCTTGAATGCCAGAAACAAAGGTAACAAAGCCACATTTGGTTCATGTGGGAAATGCCAGCCATAGGGTTGTTCTGTTTTGCCAATGGTATGCTGAGAGTTTGAAAATTTCCCATTGTAATCACACTTCATTAATTATGCATGTGAGTTTTGTACCATGCATGAGAGCATATTTGAACTTGAGTACTTTGTAACTGACCATATTCATAACCAGGGCATGTTTTGGTGTAGGCTTTTGCCTTATCACATTGTAGCAGAATATGAGCCTGATGATGTGGAGGTTTCAACATCAGAGTCAGGAGTGCCAGTTTCACGATCTCAGGCTTGGAAGGAGTCTCTGGAGTCCAAGAGCTCGGATTTCATGAGAATGCTAGACAAGCAAATCAATATGTTCAACACTATTATGAGAAGAAGGGCAGAGGGTGATATGAGAGGGGAGGAGAGGCTTCTTGTTGAAAAATGGCTTCTAGTTGATGAGAGACAAAAGCTGGCTGATGCTCGTGCTCAGGTCCAGTTTTTACCTCTTTGAAATTTCTTATGTTGATCAAAGCAATGATTCAAATTGTTGGCTTGCTAGTGGTATGTATAGTCCTCTCAGCTTTTCATTTCCTGTATTGTAACTTATCGGTAGACAGTTTATGGTCCAAATTGTATCTGAAGTGCAGATAGAGGCAAAGGAGAAGGCAGAGCGAGAAGCACAGGAGGCAAGAGTAAAGGAGGCATTAGCACAAGCAGAGCGGGCTCGTGCAGAGGCACTAGCCAGGGCTGAAGCTCAGGCTCAGGCCGAAGCTGCTCGTGCCCAAGCTACAGCCCAGGCAGAGGCTGCTCAACGAGATGATGCTCAGCAACAGACAAATCAAGTGTCAAATTTGCAGCAGGTTATAAACCTCAATCAACTGCAACAACCACAGAGAGGAGGTGATGGTGTTGAAAATCTTGAAGATTGGGAATCCTCTGAAGCAGAGGAAGATGATGTAGCACAAGGAGGTGATGAAAAAGAAGAGGAAGATGATGATGAAGAAGGTGACAATGACTCTGAGGGCTTCTTTATGGATGACGAGGGTGCGGGAGAAATGCTTGTGGAGAATGGGCCAGATGGGGGGAGATGATGACTAATTCACAAAATTAGATTGGAGATGGTGCCAAGCTTGAAGACACTTTCAGGGATAGTGCACTAGCAGACTGATGGATCTCAGCAGGTCTATGATCTGAACTTTGGTTTGTCTCAAATGCCTAGAAGTAACAGGCTGGGTGCATGCACCCAGCATTGTTGATTGCAGCCTGTTCTCCAAGTTTTACAATCTTTCTATGCAATGGCCATCTGCATTGTGATCTGTCCCAAAAGGATACCTCACAAGTAATGAGCATTGGTAAACTGAATAGCGGGTTTGTGCTCATTGGCATCATTGGTGTTCCCATTGAAAAACCATACCAATATGGAGGCATAACAATCAGAGTTTGTTGTTGTTCAAGCCCTTCTGTTATCCTCTTGAGCATTTTCCAGCTCTTGGATTAACAATCAACATTAGTAGAGCTCACAATTATAGGTGCTAGAGAACTTTGTATCTGTGGTTGAATCTATGGGTTTGCTGGTGAATAACTCCTTTGGTTATTTTGAACAGAACATCACAATTCATTAATTGTCTCTTGTCAAACTTTAGATGGAATGAATGGACAATTGCAAATAGTATGTGCATGCGTATGACACAATTTACATGCAAATCCATTTGTTTCTGTTGGTACGGCTTCTGGATTGTTCAGTTGTCCTCCTTCAGGTCCATGTTGTGCATTCTAATAGCATTATCTTGTTGATCTTGGTTTGCCTGCACGATCTCCAGAACAATCAATCATCAACATTGTTGTTGATACACGATCTGTACACTAATATTTGTGCTACAAGTTTCTAGTCTATGTTCATGGTTTCGCTTTCCTGAACTAGATTTTGGGCATGATTCATGGACTACATTAACTCGTCATTCATGACTAGATTTTGCGATCTGACCACAGCAACATCTTCTCTATTAAAAAGATCTTCCAATGAATTTGGTATATTTTCAACACCTCTAGATGTTTGTTGTGGGTTCTGCATTCTTTCCTACTCTGTAACTGCATTCAGATTCATTCTTTCTTCAGTATTAACTTTGTTTGCTTGTGAATCAGAGCTTACTTCTCCAGTGATCCTATCCATAAGTATCCTATCAATATTGCTTCTATCCTACTTCTGATTACTCTGATCAATTTGTTTCTGTAAACTCCTTATAACCACTTGAAACATTTTTGTCTCCTATTACATGTTTGGTTTTCTGAATACAGATATGTAAAGATAATTATCCAAGTTCAGTAATCAGAAATATTTATTTCCCTTATGTATGAAATTACTCTATCCTAACATTTTCTTCAGATTCTTCCTATTACAACAAAAATTATCAAAGCTATTATTGACAAAATTTTAAAACAATTGAACAACTTATCTAAAACTAGAAATTTGTCAAGAACTCCTATGCAATTCTTCTCCAAAATGGAACAGATGAATTTTACACTCATTCTTTACAATTTTTTTTCTCTGATTGGCACTGATTGATTACAGATTATTTCAATCTATGTAAGCAAAAAAACATATTCTATATCTCCAAATCAAAGAAAGCTTGAAAGAATTTAAGAAAATTTTCATTATTTTCTCACAAATTACATGGTCTTCTATCCTTATATACAAGAACATAATTCAAAAGTTATGACTAGTAAAAGTAACCAATAGAATGTAACCAATAAAACCATTCAAAATGCAAACAATCATGTAACTACAGCTTTATAACTACATATCTAACAGCTCTATACAACTATAGATCCACAAATCACCCATTAACAACATAGGACCTATTCAACAATAGGTTACAGCTTCAATGACAACCATTGCACCAATCAATACTAAAATACATCAAACTGGTATTGATTTACCAACTCATGTACCTAGAGGAGGTTATGTTCATCATTCACTGGATGGAAGACAACTTGGAGATTCATTTGGAGGAAGTTCACTTGGAGGAGATCCACCTAGAAGACCACCATTAAATCCACATGTCAGATGATTTGGATGGTTAGCACCTGGCCTGTGCATGTTCATACCACCATGGTATCCACCACTTGCTACACAATTTGTATTACAACTTGCAATCAAGCTACCATACAAGAAGTAATACCCAACATATGTCAAAAACACTGACCTTAATGTTCACATTAAAGTATTCAAGAAAACCATTAAAGCTAATGGTGAAATTGTGGAAGTTGACATTATCAACCTATTTGGTTTCACTCTAAAAGATAGTATTTTTTAATGAAGTGAAAATTTTATTCAAGATCATCCAAATTGCACATTTGAAAAATTGGAACAATAATTTTGCAAGTGGTTCCAAATTGTGAAGAATGACGAAGAGGTCTACATGCAATTACAAAATATTCAACAACAAACTATTGAATGCGTTATAGCATTATGAATGCTTGTTGAAATTAACGAATTGCTTACAAGTTAGAGCAATAGATGTTTTTCTCACCACTATTTTTAGAGCAAGTTTATTACATTTTTTCATATTAACAACAACAAGTGTGAAGTGAGATACCTTGATTAAGCGCAAAGAAGTTGTTATAATTTGTGAAGAAAGTGGATAATTAATTATTATTATGTTAGTTTGAATTATAATGTTTTATTAACCACACTAGAAGTTAGTGTAGTAGTTAAACCAGTAATAATTGTTGTTATAGTTAAATCTACATCTACATGTATTAAATGTGATAGAACATGTCATACTTTTGAAATTGTCATAACTAGAAGATAGAAATTCCAATAATATTAAATGGGCCACCATAAAGTTTACAAAACCAATAGTAGGAATTAATGCGCAACAAGTGTTGAACATGTTAAGATACCTTTATGTATTATTTGTTCTAGTGTCAATCATCAATTTGGGGATTGTCCTAGGAAGGCTGAAATACAAAACATGTTTAGAACCAAACATGTTAATTCTAATACAATAACACCTAAGCCTCCTAAACCTAATAATGTTCTAATAAATTCAATAGTTGTTATCACTACTTGTAGCCAACAACCAAAGCAAGATGTGTTGAAAGGTCAAGAACCGGTTAAAGCAAAAGGAGCAATAGATTAACGAAATGAAAAGTTACTACATGATTCATTTGTTGAAACTATGACAACTACAACATAGTGAAATTGATAAACACCACTACAAGACCAAGATAGTTCATTCATTTCCTAGCACATGTAAGGCACATGAAAACAACACCAAAGAAAATCTAGGCTTGTGGCATAAGTAATGAACAACCTAAATCATAAACATGTTGAAAAAAACTAACATAATAATTGGAGAAAAATGTTCATTGATGAAAATACATAATAATAAAATTGTAAGGTGGCCAAGGTCTTGGGTGGATCATTGGCATCCATGTCAAGCAAAGTGTCAAACATTGCCACCACAATTGTTCACAAGTTAGGAGAAGGATTCTATAATGTTTTGTTGATTGCACCAACTACAAGTACCAAACTTGTGGTCCAATGGTTTGCAACTAATGTGTTGTTATAATTTGCAACAACATCACACCTTTGAGCATTTAAATTCAATAAAAAGATTAGCAAGCAATACTTGGATTGCACAATAAAAGGATTAGAGAACTCAAACCACTTGGCAAAGCAACCATGGCCTTAATGTTCAAAATTCAACATTCACCATGTCCATGGCAATGTGAAACTAAAAAATAATTAAAGTGGCAACACCAAATTTAGTTCCACAAAAGCCAAGGTTGATGCACAATTGGCTGCATTAGAAGCCAAGGATGGATTTGATTTTTGTTAGACTTCTTTCTCTCACTTAGACACAATACTACCTTCACAATTTACTCATCTACTTCGCTCCACCTTTATGCATACATCAATCAAAACATCATTAATTAAGATTTTTTTTTGTGGTGGCAAGTTTTGATTTGGTAACAAATCTTTAAATGTGAAATAGTGTTGTACCCACTAATCAAACCAATCATAAAACAACCCAACATTATTCATAACCCTACACTTGCTCAAGTCATCAACTTTAATAATATATGGGAAAGAACACATCTATGTGATTAATGCAGAGAATTATCAAAAGTTGAAAGCAAGCTCCAACAAAAATCCAAAAGCAACATTGACACAATTGGATGCACACAAAAGGGTAGCAAAAGAAAGTTATAATGGGGCAAAAGAAGATTGGAGGCCACGCATGCAGGATTGGAAAAAATGCAAGTGAAATGTATTTTTCACAAAAAACTTTGAATGCTTAAAAAAATTAGATTTTGAAATTTTTTTGTTCTAATTTTATTTTCATTGACATAGCCATTAATGTCAAATTATGTAGGAAACAAAATCTTGGGTTGGACAGGAGGAACTTGGTCTCTCTATAGTGTGAAAAATAAATGACAATGTATGCATTGATGCCTTAAAGATAGAACTCTTCTTGATTTCATTGTAGATGAAACCCATAAAAGAAAATTATATTTTTCATTTTGAACCTTTGTAATTAAAAAATATAAATTTTCTCATTATTTATGACATTGGGGTTTGTATTTTCCATTAGCAGGTTACATGGGAAAGTTCTAACAAGAACACATAAGATAATGAAGAGAGCACAAAGTTCACAAGCCACCAATAGTAAGTGTGGAATTCCATGGTTTCATTGTTAAATGTTTGTGAAACTTTTAGGGGTTTTGTGAGTATAAATGGAATGGGAATGAAATGAAATCATTCTCACTTTACATTTTTGTATGTAGGAGGAGGGAGAAGGGGAGGAGAACTTGAGGACGTTGAAGACAATTCCAAAGGATCTCAACAAACAAGTGAGTCCTCTTCCAATCCCTTACTTTTTGAAAAGGAAAAAAAGTTGAGTTTGAGCTCACCATGGAGCCCAAACTTGAACTCTGAGCCAAGTTTGAACTTGGCTAGAATAGAGAAAAAAAATCCAAGCTTGGTTTGGATTTTTGTGCATCATGAGCTACTTTTGGCATTGAAAATAATTTGACGATGGCTACAACAACTTGAACCCAAGCTTGGGTTCTTTTTTTTTTCGTTTTAACATTGCTCACCAAGCTACTATTGGTGTTGAAAGTAGTTTAGTGATGCCTGCAACAACCCGAGCCCAATCTCTAGTTTTTTCTGTTTTTTTGTTTTAATGATATTTGTTGAACTATTTTTAATATCATGGTTGCAACAATTCGAGCTTGGGCTTAGGTCCAAAACAAACTTGAGCCCAAGCTTGGGTTTTTTCTTTTTATTTTTAAATTTTATGCTCCCTGTCAAACTATTTTTGACGCTAAGAATAACTTGCCAATAGCTACAACAACATGAGCTTGGGCTTGGATTTTTTTTGTTTTTTTGTTTTAACGTTCCTTGCCAAGCTACTTTTGGTGCCGAAAGTAACTTGGCAACCCAAGCCCAAACCTTTTTGGACTTGAACACAAGTTCATGGTTTTTCTTTGGCAACTCTCATCGAATTGCTATTGATGCCAAGAATAACTTAGCAATGGTTACGACAACCTTAGCTTGGGCTCAAGTCTTTTTTGGAACCCAAACCCAAGATCGGGTTTTTTTTTTTTTTTTGAAACTCTCGTTGAACTACTCTTGATGTTGAAAGTAGTTCAACAATGGCCACACAAACCCAAGCTTGGGCTTGGGTCCTTTCTAGAACCTAAGCTAAAACTTAGGGTTTTTTTGCACTTTTTTTTACACCTCTTACCAAGCTACTCTCAACATCAATAGTAGTTTGACTGTGCTTGTGAAACCCGAACTTGAGCTTGGGTTTAATTAAGAACATAATTTCAAGCTTGAGTTATTTCTTTTTTTTAATTTTTAACTACAAATTTGTACCAAATTCTTTGAATCCCTTGTGTTTCCAATTTTCTAATTATTTTTACGTGTTAATGTAATAAAATTTGATAGCAACATCCATTAATAAGATTAATATGGACATAGTGCAGGTTTGTATCCATTTTCCACCTCACTCCATTCTTAATTGTAATTTGATTTGGTTGTTTCATATCATCTTGTGTGTAGGGCACACATGTTTCATTTGGCCATTAGACTATTAAAACCATGTCCTTTGATAGGACAATCTAAGATGTTTAAAAGCACAAGTTCAATAGCATGAAGATCTTAGACAAGCACAAGACTCCCAAACAAAAAACACAAATGAACATTCCCCTATACAAGATGATATCCATGCCAGTTGTTTGTCCTACGTTGAAAATAGACATCTTGATGATGGAACAAGTGTTTTGAATAGGTTATCACAAGGAAGACAAAGTCTTTTATGTTTTCCATTGAACTAGAAAGGAAAGGTAGAATTCTTGGAAGCACATCAAGTGGGTTAGAATGCCCACCAAAGATCCAAGAATAAAAAGTTTCAAAACTTCCTTTTTGAAAATCCTAAATCAAGATTTCACTACAAGGAATTTGCAAATAAATGATTGGATTAACAATCGTAATTACCACATGTAACTTACTATAAGGCCTAGTCGCTTTGGACAAATCACATAAAATTCTAATCACAAAAAACAATATGTGGCACCAATTAGTTGTAATGATAATTGCATAAATATGCAACTTACATGAATTTTCCATCTATCCAAACAAGCTTATATAACATCATCATTTTGTAACTGATTTTATGACAAGCCAATGTAATCGCAACATTTATATTTATTTAAATGTTTATTAGTTAGATATTAAAATACTATCATTTTTAGAAGTTTATATATTTAATATTGCAATTTCATAAAATTCAACTAATAGCATGTTCACACATTTCATTACATATGCTAGGCTTAAAAAACTACTTTAGGTTGCTAAGTAGGCCACTTATTGTGCCTACCTAAATTCACCTAGTAGGCATTTAAATAAGTTATGTGAGTAAGGAATATTTTATCAACATTACATTGTTGACCACAACTTGTGCCATTTGTGGTAATTGATCTTTGAACCCCGAGGATGGAGATCAACTCCTTTACCACTAAGCCACTGCATTTGTTGTGACAAAATAATAACGTGCATTTTATTTATCCTACTTCATTTAAAACATTGTACTAAACATCATTTTTGATCTTTGATATCTTATTAAAATTTTGTTCAAATGACAATATTAAAGTTTAAACTTAAAGTTCTTTCAATAATGTACACAAATGTATTTTTCTTTTAAGAATATAATTTGATTTAAAAAGAAAAATATTTTTTTTTTTATTGAATACAATTTCAATGACCAATTCATGGAAAATTCAATCACATGATTTATAAATGGATAATATAATAATAAATTAAAAATACACTAAATTCATATCTTAAACCTTCATTTGATTATTAAAAGTATATTTTATAATTATCTATTTGATATATCATAATTTTACCAATATAATATACCTATCTTATTTATTGTTTATTTAATACATTAATTGCACCTATTACTTAAACCCTAACCTATTTAATAAGTAAATTACATAACCTAATTAATTAAATAAACAATAAAAAAAACATCATCACATATCAACATGATAAAATACCTACTATATCACCCACATACATATTGCCTATTATTTACTACCTTACAACTTATTAATTGATTGATTACTTAACCTAATTCATTAATTAAACATAACATTATATTCATTCAACACAATGAAATATCTATTGTTAATTAACCTACTTACATACTACTTAATACCTACTGGGTGAAAGTATGATTAGGTGGACCCATTGGGACCCACCTTAAGGAATGGTTAAGGAACAAAAATTGGCCAAATAACATTCATGGACCCTTTTCTTTAATTTTTTTCATAATTATAATTTTTATTCATGTTTATTTATTGCATGCCAAAATATATGGCTTGAAGTTTCCATTCCAATAAAAAAAAATTGGAAATCATTACAAATTTGTATTCCTTGTTGATGTGGGCCCTTTAGGGTAGTTAGAAATGAACATGATGTGGCCATTTTGTGTCAAGCGTCACGTCGACGTTCATCTTGACACATCTATCACATCTATTAAAATGGATATAGGAAACTTTTCATTGACAATTAGGAAACCCCCGCTGCAAGTTGCAACCAAAAACAAATTTTGGTCGCTAATCATGTGACAACCAAAAAATTTCCATCACAAACCTTGTGGCGATTGAAAATTTTTAGTTGCCAACCTTGCAACGACCAAATTTTTTTTGGTCACCTCTCTCTACAAGGACTGAAAATTTTTGCTCGCTAGAGAAAAAAGCGATTACAAATCTTCAATTGTTGCAACATTGGTGATTGAAAATTTTGGTCACTACAAGGTTAGCAATTGAAAAAATTCGATAATCATACATAGTGGCGATCGAAATTTTTTTGATCACCACAATGTACAGCAATTGAAATTTTTTGATCACTACATGGTTCAGTGACTAAAAGAATTCGGTTGTCGTACCCTAGGGTGATAGTAATGTTTTTTGGTTGCCACAGGGTATGGTGACCAGATTTTTTCAAATGTCATAAAATTTAGGACAACCAAAATGAATCTAATTTTGGTCACCTATAAGCTTGCCCCAAGCAACCTGATAATGCTTTTGACCTAGGCTGACCTTATTCTCACATGTTACAAGGGTGTGTTTGTGTCCAGATGCATAAATAATAGGTAGTAAGGATGATGTATAATTGGGTGGTACCACAAGGAATGTCACATCTTCAATTATTGCTATGACATTCAACATGATGAAATACATATTACATAACCTTATTTATACCATAAATTGCCATGGGTCCTTTGAAATTTTCACAAACCCACCAAATTGTATTACACATTTAATGGTTAGTTCAATGATAAAAGTTAAGGGAAAACAATTAGAACACTATGTTTTCAACTAAGATTTATAGTCAAATCAAGTGAAAAGATGTTATGTGGCGTCTAATGGTCTATAAACCACCTTTCAAATTGTATAAACAACTACATTTTCATCTATTTTGGGATGCCATTAAAAATGAATGATATAAGTGTATTTTTCATCTTTATTTCCATTCAAATCAACATTAGTTGCAATTATAAATTGTTTATGCAATTGTGTCATTTTTACAAAATGTCACAAAAGATAACTACATTTATAATTGCAAAAATGGTTGATTTGGACAAAAGTTGCAAATGCATGGGTTGAAATGGACAAGATTCCTTGTTTTACCTAAGTTTCCAGTGGAACCGTACATTATTAGAAATCCTATCATTTGCAATTTATCCATGTGCTACTACGTGCAACCAAATGTTGCCTACGACTATAAATGGTTGCCTATGCAATTACTTTTCAAATTTGGATGAAGTTTGGTCTTCTTTTCAACTATGTTGTGATTATGATCTATTCATTCTTAAATTATGTTATTTTTTATAATGTCTTTGTATTTTTTACAACATTATAGATACATTTAGTTACAAATGTATCCAAGATAGTCACATGCTAGTTATATAAGGTATTTAAGCTACCTAGTTAGTAAAGAGATTCCTAGATATATATATATATACCTACCTACTAGCACTTGCCTACTTACTATTAAATACCTACCTATTTATTAAGTACCTACCTATTTATAAGCTTAAATCACATGGTATCTAGCCTAGGTTTGATGACATGTGGCATTGCCTACATTTACATATAAGCCTAGACATGACATGTGAAACATAAGTTAGGTTTAAACCATGCCACATGGCATTTAAACAAGCATAAGACATCTCACATATGTTAAGCCTAGGCCATGCCATGTGCCACATAGGTTAGGTCTAAGCCATCCCACATGACACTTAGGCACAACATAGGACATGCCGCATGGCACATATGCTCGGCTTAAGCCATGCCACATGGAACATATGCTAAGTTTAATCATGGCACATGGCACCTATGTTAGGCCTAAGCCATGCTACATGACACATAGGTTAGGTTATGACATGCCACATGGCACATAAGCCTAGGCCATGCCATGTGGCACATATGCTAAGTTTAAGCCATCCCACATGGCACCTAAACATTGCATAGGACATGTAACATGGCACATATGTTAGGCATAAGCCATGCCACATGGCACATAGGCTAGATTTAAGCCATGCCACATGGAACCTATGACATGCCACCTAGCACATAGCCTAGCCTAGGTGCCACATGCCATGGCTTAGGCTAGGCTAAAACATGCCACATGGCACCTAGGTTAGGCTAGGATATGCCATGTGGCACCTAGGCTAGACTAAGATAGGACATGCCACATGACACATATATTAATCCTGGGCCATGCACTAGTAGAAATCAGCCAAAATGTAACCATTTTGTTTGTAATTACATACAATTTGTAATTGTTTGCGACTAAGTTTGGGAATATTTACAACTATAAGATCAAATTTCAACTATTACACGACTATTGAAAAACTTCATCCTATCAGTTCAATGGCTTTGAAGTTTATTTTCATCCATGAATATATTGATATGTCCCATTAGTTGTAACAATCACCAAATTAATCACATCCTAAACGTATTCTATGGTGACATAAGGGTGTATTTTTATGTATGTATTAAAACTATATTTACGATATATTACATATATCATAAATATATTTCTATGTGTATATTAATTATGTGTATGTACGTATATTGTTCATATAATGAATTTAAAAATTAATATTTGAACTCGGAAGTTTATTATTCCAATCTGAAAATTAATATTTCAGTTATGAAATGTAGATATACTTGAATTTTAAACTTGATATTTGAATTTAAGAAATATTTATGTGAATTTGAATTTTTTATTTGCTTTCTGATTATTCTATTTACTTAAAAATCATTATTTGAGTCTAAAAATTGTTATTCCAATTCTGAAACATTTTATTTGAATCTAAAAATCAATATTTGACTTTGAAGTTTTAAATATGAATTTAAAAAATTGTTAGTTTTATTCAAAAATAAATTTTTGAGTATAAAACTATAATTTAAATTATGAAAATTATATTTAAACATTAAAATTGATGTTTCAATTCTGAAAATTGCTATTAGAATTCATTGTGTGTGTATATATATATATAATTTTTTTAAATTTTAATTTCTTAAAAAATATTGGAATTCTTTGTTTAATTATTTGAATATTATATATTATATTTCACTTTTGAATTTGTACATTTATTTATTTTTATAAATATTGCTCCTTAAAAGTATATTTGAATTCTGAAAACTACTATTTCAATTCTTCAAAGGATTAGTTAAATTTGAAATTTAATATTTGAATTCGAAATTTGCTATTTCAATTCCTTTAAAAGTTATTTGAATTTTTTTAAGTTTATTTAAATTCAAGAAGCTTATTTGATCTAAATTTTGATATTTGAATTCTAAATTAATTTTTTTGATTCTAAAAATTAATATTTCAATTTTGAGTTTTTAAATTTAAATTTAAAAACTTATTTGATTTGAAACTTGAAATTGCAATTCCAAATTATTATTTTGGATTCTCAGAATTAATATTTCAATTCAGAATTTTTTTAATTGAGTCTAAAAATGGACATTTCAATTTTGAATCTGAAAAATTGACATTTAAATTTTGAAATTTTTTATTTAAATTCACAGACAGGTTTCATCTAAAAAATGATATTTGAATTCTGAATTGTTTTTTTGGAATATTTCAATTCCAAAAATTATTGATGATTTTTAAGGCTTTTTTCTAGTAGTGTTATTGATAATGAATCACTTGTATAAATAATTAGAAATGATTATATTTATTACTTATAAGTTACACTCAATGATTATTTTTAAAACGTAGATTTTTACATTCTATATTTTATATTCTTACAATAAAAGAATTCACTTACTGTAATTAATGTTACATTACTTTAAATCATTGTAATTACTTCAGATAATAATTAATTATAGTAAATGATTAATTTTTTTTTAATTGAACATAATTACAATCTATAATTTATAATTTTCAATCTGAATTTTTAAAAATCTGTACTATGTTGTTGAAGTATTATGTAAAAAATTATTTTTGCAAAACGTTTGAATGTTTTCTATGTTTGTTTTTCTACTATTTTTTTCAAATTATGAGCCCACATCTATTTATGTTCTTCCATTAATGGATAGAAAAACAAATTGGTTTTGCATGATTCTTGTTGCTTCTTTGTTTGGTATTTTTGTTGAAAGATCACATGAATCTTGGTAATTCTAGTTAAAACAAAAAACTAGAGATGGCATATGAAAACGATGTAATTGTTCTCGTAGATCCAAATGAGGTGAATAGAAGCATCAATAGGTTTGTTGTTGATGAAGTAGTTGTTCGCATAAATGAAAATGGGGCTAGTGAAAGCATCAAGAAGTTTGTTGGGAGCAATTTCCAAATATGGAAGTTCCAAATGACAATCATCTTTCAATCAAAAGAGTTGCTAGAAATTGTCAAAGGCACAAATCATATATTAAAAATGTTGATGATCAGAGAATCTAAAAAAAACATGATAATCAGGCCATGACATTGATCATTAGTGCAATTGATGAGAAGGTTATGGCAAGTCTTTTGAATTGCAAAACTTTTGTTATAATGTGGTGAAAGTTATTTACAATGCATGATTGGAGTGCAAGGGAAAACAAACACATATTCTAACAGCATTTTTTTAGTTTTGCCATGAAACCTAATCATGATATGTTTGGTTTCATTTATGAAGTAAAGGCACTAGCTACTCATTTGAATGACATGGGAGAAATCACAACAAAAAATGCCATCATTAAAAAAATTTGGAAGGTATTATGGTTAATATCATTTTGTAGAATTTTTGATGCATGTATCTCATTTTGATTGGTTAAACGCACTTTGGCTATCTTGTGTAAGCTAAATTAGGTTTTTGTTGTGTTCTTGTTGAAATACACATGCATACTACCTATTTTTGAGGACATTGAATCAGAGCTCAAGTATGTTGTGTGCGCCATTTTGATTCTCTATCATGACAAATCAATTGATTTATTGTAGGCATATTTCATTTACTTTGTTTTTTTAAAGTTGCATAATTTTTTTTTTTTTCCCATTTCTCATGCTTTATTTGTCATGGAAAAAATTTATGTGTTTTGCTGATTTAATATAAAGTGTTACAACAACATGGGATGCATATATAAAAGAGTGACAAACTTTTGAGAACCTAACGGTGCACTTGTTTAAATCTAAGATGATGAACAAGATTTACAATCAAGATGCTTTGGAGAAATCATTCCACACTTCTAGCTTTCACAATGGGAGGAATAGTTTCAACTTTGAAAAGAAAAAGAAGAAAAGAAATAATTGCAAAGTTGAAGAAGAAGATGAAATGTAACTACTACCATGAAAAGGGGCATTGGACAAAAGAATGTGAGAAGAAGAAAGAGGATAAGAAGAAGGAGGAAATCTTTGCTAACCTCGTTGAAACTTCTACTTTGTCACAAGTGTTGGTTATGTAATTGCTACAAGCCATGGACCTACACATCACAACAACATTAATGATTGGATAGTTGATGTAAGTGCTTCGAAACATATGACTAATCGAAAAGATTGGTTATCAAGTTTGTGAATGAATAAGCCAAATACATGGGGAGTGTATCTTGCGGATAATCAAAAGTTTGGGCCTCATGGTGTTGGGACCGTACATGTCAATTGTTTAGTGAATGGAAGTTGGAATAAATGTGTGTTAGAAGGAGTTCTTTATGTGCCTTTCTTGAAGAAAAAATATGTTTTCAATAGGTCAAGCTATTGACAAAAGGTTTGTTACTACTTACATAAAAAACACTTGTTTGCACATAATCATGGGTAGAAAGATGCATTTCCTCACAAAAAGATGCTTCAAAATACCCATGTTCAAACTAGTGAGTCATTAATGTACTAATAATTGTTTATCAACGTTGCATTTCCCAAGATTATTTTGTGGTTGGCACGAATATATCTTATGAATCCCATGCAAGATAGCATCTCCTTGTTTTCTACATCCAACCTATGCATCCTTATCTCCATGCATATAACATTGCCTTGCTTTCTATGTCCAAGTTTCTTGCCAACCTACATTTATTTCTACAGGAACTTAGGGAGGTAGAGGTCAATAGGTAGGAAGGAGAGAAAAGCAAGGGATGAAGACAAAAGGGGAGGAAAAAAATATTGATCTACAAATTTTTTTTCTAAAACCAGCCAAAAACGCAAGTAGTGTTCACTTGGGTTTCAAAACCCAAAATTAGATGAAGCTCAACTTGCACAAATAAGAACTATAAGAGTGAACATGCATTTGGAGCTTGCCCTTTCTAACTCTCTCTCTTTATTGCATTTTCCTGTTGGTGCTAATGCAATAGGGAGCACAGATCCAGGCTATATTGGCATTCTTCATCTGGGGCAATGTGTTCATATATGTGGGCTCCAATCCCATTCCTTCTGGGGAGGCTATTGAGTAGATGGAAGAGGACATTACAGGTTCAAGTTTCTAGATGGAATTTGTTGTGCTCAAGTACCGGCTTTGAAAGTTGCTTTTCATTTGAAACAACAACAAATTTGCGCCTTGGGTGCATTTTTCTTTTTCTGGAATTCATCCGGTTTGTGGACGAAACTTCCTGCATTTCAGGAAAGCCACAGCTCCCAAGAAAGTGCAGATATTTGGAGTAGGCTTTTGTAATTGAAGGAGAAAATTTGGAAGAATTTCAAATGTGTTTTCGTAAGTATGAATCCAAAGGCTTTGACAATGCAATTGCACCAGTCTCTCAGGTTCATCACACATATTATGCCACACTTGTTTTTGCTGCACTCTAGTTTCTTAACAATCTTAGCCTTTGTTGGGATTTTCCACTAATGGGTTCTGTGTTTCTGAGAATTCTGAGTGCCCGTTTTGTGCATTAAGAGAGCTGAACTTCCAAGTTTCTGATTTGACCTAGGTTTTCCGTTGCTCTGAAGGCTAGCCTTGACAATGAATGCTTTGCATTTCTTTTCTCAGTTGTGTTGAATGTTCATGACTAGAGTTAATAGTTAATACTTAGGCTAGAGTGCAAGGTCCAAATTGGGTTGCAGCAATTTTGATAGCTGGAAATCTTTCAAACGTGAAAGAAATTTAAAATTTTAAAAAGAATTCAAAGAGCTTTTGACTTCTTCTTAAGTCAGTTGTGAGAGACTTTCTCTTATGGTACACAAACTTTCACTCCATTAGAGCCACCAAAGCTAGAGCACTTTCCTCCCCAAATCCGCTTTGAAAATTTTCTAGAGCATTCATTATAGTTGCCCCAAGTTTATCCATGTAATTATTATTTTTTCATTTCTAGATTTTTATATAAATCATTTCAGAAACTTGCAAGCTATTTAAGTTATCCTAAAAGTCATCCTGTCTTTGAGCCCTAGTTTGACCCTGTAACCCCTGTTTCATGCACAGTTTAAGTACATAACAGTAAAGTGAGAGAAACTGGGTGTTGTTTAATGAAACTGGGTTTCAGTTCACAACATTTGCAGGATTTTATTCTGGCAGGGCTTGGTCTAATGACCAATATGAGCCATTAGAAGGCTCAGGTAAGGCAAATCCAAAACTGGGTATGAAACTCATGTGAGGACCAATTTAGGGGAGAAAACCAGTTTAATCCCCATTTTTTTTTCCCTTGTACTGTTTTCAACCCACCTTTTGATTTCATCCCCTGTATTTGGCAAAACTGGGACCCAGTACCCCTAGTGTGGGGTTTTGTTTACAGATAACTCTAAATTGTGGACTGCATAGGATTCAAACTTTCCTACCAGACCAGAAATGGGCCTGAAAGGGTTAATCCACTGCAAATATGTTGTACACTGTTACATGTTTAAAGTTTAAACCAAGATTGATAGTTGATACAATTACACCTTCCTTGCCACTAGTTCACATGCACTTATGCTGATTTCTTGATCATTCTAACTTAATGGACGGTACGATGATATGTAATTGTCAAAATGCTTTCTTTGCATTAGGTACGTTAAAATCCATTCTAGATGCATTTGGATTTTCCTTTAGAAATATGTATTTAATATATTGCAAGTTTTCAAATCATGGTTACAAATGTAAAATTTCAATTCAATTACATATAATCTTTCATCATTCTAAAGTTGTAGCCAACATAATGCAAAAGTAGTTCATGTAGCCATTTGCATGGGGATGAATTTTTTAATGAAGAAGATGAGCCAGATAGGCAAATGCATTGTAATGCACCCTATGTATGTCCAAGGTTAGGTCTATACACTTGGACATACCTAACCACATGTGTTTGTCATCACAAAGGCTTTACTAGCTAGGGTGTTTTAAGTGATGAATAAATTATAAACGAGAAAATGTAATGAAGTTATATATTTGCATATGCATACTTGTACTTAATGTATTCAAGTCAGTCATCATAACTTTAAGGTTGTTGGGGACTTTGTGACCCAACATCAACTAGTGAACCGTCCATTGAGAATCCACTAATACGTAGTCGTGGATGAACCACAACTAAGTTACCAAAGTTCCACCTTGGTAACCTATCTTGTAAACCATCCTACTTTCCCCTTCCTCTAACTCAGTAACTACCTAAGTCAGTTGGGAAGTACAATAGGTAAGTGGGTAGGGTATGTAAGTGGTTACAATGTGGTCAGGTAAGTAGGTAAGGCACTGGGTGACTACAAGGTAGGTAGAAACATGGATGTTTAGTAGATTAATAACCACTGTCATTCTCTGTGAGACAGGACTATGATGAAAAAAGAGTTTGCTGTCCACAAATCATCCATCCCTTAAAGTGTGTTGGTGAGTGCTGGTTCACTTTGGCGGGTTCTTGGTTTGGTCATGTGTTTCATTGTGGTACATTTTGTCATCTGAGGTTGATCTGATTATGGGATTCTGTGCATTGACTTTGTTTCTGTGACAACTCAGATGTTTCATATTTCATCCCTGCACATATCATTGCTGGAGGTTTTTTAAAAAACCATGAAGCTTCCAGTGAGCCTTGGAGATGTATCAAGTGGGGTTACTGCACAATGGAACAGGTCCAGGAATACAACCGAGCTTGGCAGGGTGAGCCCCTATTCTGTTAGGTGCCATAACCAGTTCCACTGTAGAAATCAGTGATGTGGCATCAACCCATTGGCAGAGAGATCACAGGTTACAACCCATATCCGCTGTGTACTACTGGGTCGTCCAGATGGGTGGGGAGGGGGGGTTATGGCAACAGCAACAACAGCATTCATCCCAAACATTGACGAAGTCATTAGTTATGGGCAGGTGAAATCCCATCTTCAAATCACCAGTTATGTCCCATAACACAGCTCGAGCAGGCTGGTTACAAAAAAAAGTCTTGCCACTCAAACGGCTCAACTTTTTCCCATAACCAGCCTGTTCTCACTGGTTACATAGTCCAATGCGCTTGAACGGGCTCCAAACGGTTGGCACTAAATGTGAATCGGTTGAAATGCGAATCGTGGGTATGTTAAGTGATTTAACATACCAATTGCATTTCGACTGCATTAGGAGTCATCAATTCCAAACAAACAACGCAAAAAGAGTGGAGTCAGCAGGGGTATGCCTGTCTCACCCATGAAAAATCCTGGAATGTGCCACAATAGACCACCAAAACAAGCTACGGATGCAATGACCACCCTATTGTTGTTGTCGTGTTGAATTATTATTACCCATTAGTTGTTCTTGGTTGGTGTTAAAGAAGAAGAAGAAGAAGAAGAAACTTGGAATGGCTGACATTGGGGCCACAATAATACTCAGCAGGGTTTCTCAGAATTCACTGACAATAACCAAATTATGGGACTTTGGGAATTGTGACACCAAGGATATTTTGTTCTGGCTGCAATGTGAAAAAAAGTGGACATGTTGAGGAATCCTCAGGAGATGTGTATGGAAGCAAGCAAACAAGCCCACGTTGCACCCTCTCCAGATTGAGAAATGCTTTTCCAACACTTGGAGGCCATTTTCATAAGGAACTTACGTAGCGCTATATTTCTTCCTTTGTACTAAGAGGAGTCAAACCTGACACAAACACATTATTCTTCCTTGCCGCTTCCAAGGCTTTTGTCTTGACAGGCTGGTGTAAAGTTCCTCCATTCAAAAGTTATTTATGTCTTTGGCTGAAGTTTCTTGTTGTTGCACTTGAGATTTTGATTAGTTGTACGGTTAATTCATGGTTAATTAGGCTTAAACCAAATTAGTGATCAAATTAGTTGTGAATCAATTTTATTGTGAAAAGGTTCAAAATATTGCAAGAGTTTTTGGTATAAAACTTAGAAGATTCAATGGGCCACTTCAACAATTGACAATCAATAATGGAGGTGAATGGGTTCCCAAACAAATAACACTAGAATGTACTCATGACCCAAACAACTACCAAACATCCATATGAACTATGTTTGGCTTCTACTTGGTTGTTGCACCAACTTGCAAAAGCCATCACAAATTTTCAATTTTCCTCATCAAGATATGCAAGGATTGTTCCAAGCCCTAAAGCATTCCGATTTATATGTAATTGGAAAGGACAATCTCTAATTTGTCTCCTTAAGATGGGTGTAAAACTAAGCTTAGATTTCAATTCCTTGAGAGCTTGTCCTTGTGCATCACCCCAAATGAATTTCTCATGAAACTTGGTTAATTGGCTCAAAGATTTGGCAATTTGACTAAATCTTTTGACAAACCATAACTAATAGTTTGCCAATCCCAAAAGCCTTTTCTAATTGATCTAAAGTTCCTCACATTAGTGGCAACACATGTGGACAAGGTAACATGGGATGGATGGATTCGAGTCATGTCTTCAAATGGAGGTGGGACACTATTTGCATACAAGTTTCCTTCTAATGGCCCTAACCACCAAGGTAATATGTTGACAAATCCAACCAACACAGTAACATTGTTAACTAATCCAACACCCTGTGCAAAATATTAGATAGGGAGTCAAGCTTGATGCCCATCTTTTCATTGTGACACAAGTTTTTAAGAAGCAATTTTTTCTCAAAAATCCAATACAAATCCCATAAGATACAACACAATGTCCCAACTAACACATCATATGATTTAACATTTATCACCATGGCTTGGACCCAAATGGTTTATTGGGTGCTTGGGGTTCAACTTCACAAAAATGTTAATCTTGATAAACCCATGGGCCTTTTCGAATGTGCCCAATGATGTTTGAATTTGATATGGACATGGTTCAAGGTCCTCATGGAAGACACACATGGCATGTCTTGATTAGTGAAAACACATTTGGCACCTAGCCTCCCCCCTTTGAAGGTCAAGACATTCATCAACTCCATGTGGCTTGACCTTCAAAGTCTCCACATGACCCACATCCAAGTCTTGAAACATGACTTCCATTCCTTGTTGAGGTTCATGACATTTGTCATGTTCTAGGGTCATGATCAATGTAATGAACATTAACAGCACAATGTTCATAGTTTTCAGTACTTGAAGATGTGGGTTTGGATGTAAATATCTTGCCCTTATTCGGGCATTCCTTCGTATGAGAACCTTCGTAAGTCCAACACATAGCCCCTTGACCTTGTTTCATTGAAAAGGCTTGGGAAGGTTTAGATTGACTTTTTTTTTACCTCTTATATCTTTCCCACTCTGAGTGGTTGCTGATTATTTCTTTGAATCTTTCTAGGTGGTAATGGTGACAAGTTACTAACATCCACCACACAAAATCCTAAATTAATCCTTTCCACAATGTGGCATGACTTCCATGATTTATGATGCGTTAAGGTTCTACCATTCTTTTGCAGCTTTTTGTCATGTTTGGACATGTACAATTGCACCAATTGTCAGTCTATAAAAACATCACCACTTTCCTTGGAAATTTTTGCCAACCTTGTGTAAATAGTGCATGGAGCATTGTCATTTTCCCTTTGGAATTCTTGGGTTTTTTTCATTTGATTTTTTTAAATGCCCTCATACCCTAATTCCAAAAGTTGGAAAACTTGGTCCAATGGTGTTAGATCACTAATGGTTACAATGGCACCCGATGTTACCTATGAAACTCGTGAAGTAGGAACTTAAATGGCCACTAAGGATCAAAACAATAAAAGAAAAATTATCTTTTGCAACTTGTTTTATGCAACTACATGTGTTTTATGCAATTACAAAATGTCTTATGAAATTATTTTTTAGTTGCATAAAACACATGTAATTGCATAAAACAAGTGGTAAAAGACATTCTTTCTATTAATGAAAGTCAGGTTTTTTGCCTCTTGACCCACATTAGAATCTTAAAGCACAATTTCCATTCCTTGAATGAAATGGTACCCACTCATCCAAAAAATGGTCTAGAAACATGATCTTTGACATATTTAAGGCCCCCATATTATCCTCCATATCTCTAAATGAACTCACAACAAATGTGAAAAATGTAGAAAAATCTTATATGACCTTTTAATCCAAATTGTTTTTTTCAAAAACTTCAACATGTGTCTTTTTGGGGATGGTGACATGTAATACCATCTTTGAGCATGCATGCAATGTGCGATTTAACTTTAACCATGTCCCTAATCTAGCTCACTAGTTTTGTTCAACTTGTTATATCTACAATGCAAAATTAAACCTAAAGGGCACCTACATCCTCCTATTGAACTTCATAGGGCCAAATACATGCAGTGCTTCACTATGAACATAACAAAATAAATTTATTGGTCATCACCCTAGTCTCATTGCCATACAATAATGGAGCAACATCAATGATCAAATCCAAATTACATCAACACCGACCCATGTTTACAACCTAAACCTTGTAGCTAAAACTTGAGCAATATGTTTGGGCAATTTAAGAATCAAATAGGACCTATTCAATGGTTAGAATTGGTGGGTAGCCTTGTGCCATGCCCAACCATTAATCATGCCAATTATAACACCAAGGTTTATTGCGATAATCAACATGCGAGGAAAGGTTTGTAGCTTTTGACCTTGGGCTTTTCAAGAGTTGAGTAATATGCATAAGTTTTCAAAAAATCAACCCAAAAAAATGTGTTTGCATTATAATGTCAACCAATGGCACACAATTCAACAAACCCCCATATTTCCAAAAAAAAATGACAACCGGCTAATATAGTGATTGGGAACAAGTGCAACCCAACAACATAAAGTGGGAATGAAGTTTTCATATAACACAATCCCATTCCTATAATTTCCTTTCAAAAATTATGATATGAATTCAAAATCCTTCACATTAAGTGAAGGCACAACATTCCACCATTTGTAGGTCACAAGAATGGGTGTTTGTCAAGAAATGTGAAAACTTTGCTAAAAATTGGTTGAAAACTATCCCCACACATGACACCTTACACACCATGTAAAATTCCCCCAAAAAGTTTCATTTTCAAAAATACACATAAATATCCTCTTAAGGAATTGAACAACATAGAAATCATTCTAATTCAATGTCGTATGTAAAATATATGAGTCTTTGAGTAAATTTTGTAATTAGTTATTTAGCAAGAAAGAAGTCCAATTGTTAGGTTGTTCACCAACAAACAAATCCCCTTTGTTGGTTTATTCGCCAACAAATAGGTCCTTTTATTATGATTCTATTGGGTTGTTTGTTAGTGAATAGGTCCCCTTTGCTATGATTCCATTAAGCTATTCATTAATGAATAGGTCCCTTTCATAACAATTATGTTGCATTTTTCACCAACAAATAGGTCCCTTCCACTATGGTCAATGAATAATTATGCCTAATTCATCAACAAACAACTCAATTGACCTAGATTATTGGTGTACATGTTTTCATGTGTATGACTTTGATCTTGTAGCACACAACATTTTAAAAGCCCTATAGGTGTCAACATTCCTTTAGGTTTAAGGTTTGGATGCACAAATTAGGGTTAAAGCTCACCACAAAGGGGACACATGATTCAATGAGAAAAAACATGGTTACAAGCATTAGTGGGTTCATGAGGTGAAAGGTGCAATTTCAACTACCCACAATGCCTTCATCATCATCTTATAGGGATTCCTTGAACATAAAGATAAATTTGTTTCTTTGTTTGGTTGTTGCACCATTATTGGGGGCATGGATAATTTATATGGAGATATTAAGGAACCTTGAATATATTTAGGAACAAGGAACACCATTGAACTAATTGAATTATAGCTTTGGTTGAGGGGATGGATTCTTCCAAAATTCAAAGTTGAAAATGTCTTTTTGATTATTATGTAGAATGCAAGAAGGTGCCTATTGGTCCTTCACTTGTAAATCCCTCCAGCCACGATAATCCCACACTTACCAAGGATTTATATTCTTCATTATTGCAACATCAACACCCCCCCCCCCAACATCAACATGGTTGTCCTAGCTAGTGATACAACATTTACAAAAATAGCTGGGTTGGGTGGGCATAAGTGGCAAAAACACAATTGTTCAACCAAACACAAATTGAAAATCTAGGCAAAGTAATTTATGTCCATAACTTGTCCCAAAATGTGTTGTTGCATAACTTTGGAAATTTCTAGCATTGTGGTAGTAATGATGTGAAGTCCCAAGAACCATTTTTGTTCATCAATGTTGGGTTCCTCCATGCAAGATGAAGTTGAATTGCAGACTAGGCCTAGTCCTCCATTGAAGAAAATTCATGAATATTGGTAAGGCTATTCACGGAAATTCCCCTTGATTGACAATGGCCAACAATGGATGATCATCATGGTTAATTATGCATGAACATTTCCTTCGACATAAAATATCATCCAGTAAGTATGTGGATGACCTAGGAATAAAATGATATGCCCATTAGATCAATTTTGGTGGGCATATTCATAATTATGTTACCCAAAAGGACAGTTTAACCAAAAAAAATTGCAAAGGACTATTTTGAATTTTTATTACATTTACTATTTCATGTTTATAATGGATTGGTGTATGACTATAATTAGCATGATGTCATGTTAATTTAATTAAAAAATTCCAAAAATAGATTAGATATAATATAGATGTCTTTTTGAATCCTTTAAAATAATTTGAATCCTTGTCTTAATTATAATTTTCATTTAAATTGTTTAAAAATAAATGTATTAAAAAATGTAATTGATTTCAATTTTGTTTCATGGATAAGTAATGCATACATCTATGTTTGGCAATGTTCATATATTGCATTTGATTAAATAATATATGATATAAGAATTTTGAATGCTACAAAATCCATTTTGAAAGGGCTGCAAGGAAAATGATTCCTTTTTTGCCCCAAATGTTGGCAACATGTGCAAGAAATTTTCATGCAAAATAACATGTTAAGTTGTATATAAAAGCTTATATATTCATTTTTTGCATTTTTGGTTTTTTACCAAAATATTTAACATAAATAAATATGCATGTGAAAAATCACCACCACCTTGCAAATTATCATAATTTGAATTATCTAATATTTGTCACTTACAATTATTCCATGTAAGATATTTGGAAGATAACAAAAACAAAATCCTTGAGTCCTATGTATAAAAATGGTACCCTAATTGTGAATATGTTTGGTGGTGTTAAGTTAGTATAAAACCATTATTAATAGTGAGCACATGAACCAACTAAAGTAACATCCACATGCATGGGTTTTTCAATCTAATCCCAAATCCATTGCTATCCTACATTAATGGTTAGGAATCCCTTAGTGGAAGGACATTCTCCATTTAAACATGCACATGGGTGCACCCATGCCATTTGTATTTGATGGAACACATGAATTAATTCCCAATTTTTTTTGGACTTTGGATCAAAAAGACAATGACCCATGTTAACTTGCAAAATGCCTTATCATGGCCATCCTAAGATCACCAAATGGAATGGATTGATCCTATTCAAATTTTATGCCCTTAACAATGATTTTTTTTGGTAATGAATATTGATAACCTTGGATTGTTAATGTTGGTAACAGTTAAGGGTGTTGTTGTTATAACATCATCACATGGAACCATAAGGCTTTCTTAGTCTACATATCTTTTTCCATGTAAAAATCTCATTATGGATGAAATCAAACTTTAAAATTATGGCCAATCTTAAATTAATGCCACTAAAAAGCTCCAAACAAACATAGTCCCTTTTCAAGAATAATATGCCACAAGATAATTATGGTGTCTAATGGGTTTAATCTTGGTGGCCCACTTCCAATTTCCACAACTATTTACAAGTTTGGTGATGGTAGAGTGTGCCAAGCCTTTTGAATGTAAACATCGATTAATGTTTTTAGATTCGATAAAGTGCCCCATCTTGGTATGGGATCCAACATCGATGATGGAATGCCTAGTGTTGAATTCATTATGATCATTGCTAACTCACCATTAGGAGGATCATCCCTATCATGGTGGTTGCCTTTAAACAATTTTAGCCCATTTGGAAGGCTAGAAATCCCACCAACATAATTGATGTGTTTGATTTTTAGAACACCCCCCAACAAATCTGATTAGTAGAGAAGTTTTTTGACTTTTTTTATTTGCCAAATTAGTTGATAATATGTTGTTTATTCCCAAAAATCTAAGTTAAATCCCAAGGGATATAAAATTGTGCATTTGATTATTATATCATATGACGTGGCATTTGTCACCATGGCACATGCTTGCACAATCATGTAAATTTTCAAATGGTTAAGATTGACCAAAATTGTAATGTTATGTTTAACCAACCTTTTTGCCATTTCAAAACCGCCCATGGATGTCATAAGTTGATAGACATGGTTCAAGGTTGGCATTTTCAACCTTATTCCTTTATTTGCCACCTTCCCCAACATCAACAATTGGTTTCCAAAATCCATGAACATGTAGGGTTTGATATCATCATTGTTTTATGCCTTTTGAGTTGAATAACTTCTTTGTTCACAACCATAATGCTAGGAATGATGTTAATTCAATCAATGACTGGACATGTTGGAAGATCTTGAAGTTTGGCCATGGATGTGTGCTAAGATTATATTTCCAAAATTGGAGTGGAACCCATATCAACAATATTAGGCCCAAAGTTGTTGGCACCAATTCTTTGGTTTATTTAAACCACCATCCTTGATAATTTCCCATCTTCATATAATGTGGTAATGAGGTGAAATATCACCTCTAGTTACATATTGGAAATAACCAAGGTTTTCATTGAAAACAAAGGTGCTCGGCACACCTTTATAGTGACTCTATAACAAACTACTTTGACATTAGACCTTTTGTTCAACCCTGTTAAAGAAATGGCACCTAAAGTTGATGCTCCCAAAAAGGTTGACTATAACGTTTACCAATTCAAAAGACTAGGGTAAACACACTAGGTGTTGTATATAACTGTGTTTTGGGTCCAATCATTCATAATTACCCCGTGCACTCAATCTTGTCATAAGTGCTCTTGTGACCTAAAAAACGTTACATACAATGGAAGGTCTATATAGGTTTTCCAATATCATGTACCCCCTATCAACATGATGTCCCTTCAGCTTTTTGTCTAATAATCCCATACCATAATTGGATAGCTTGAGCCTTTGTGACTCCTTAGGTCACATTGATCAACATTTGGGCATATGCTTCATGCAAGTTTTCACGTGGTTTGCATTAAAACTCTTGCAAAGTGTGCAATCTATGTGTTTGGGTTATGATGCATCAAGTATGAGGGTTATTAATTGATACATTGTTAGTGGACATTGATAGGTATAGGTGTTGATGTGGTAGCACATGACACACAACCTAGTGTCCATGCCCAAAAAATAGAAGCCCCTTTTGACTTGCCCTTTCCACATCCATAATTCATGCATCAAACACTTTGGGTGGTTCAAACGTATCAGTTTTTCTTATGATTCACAGATGGGGGCTTGTTATCTAGCAAGATGTGACAACCTTGAATTGTCTATATAACATGTGAAAGAGATTAAATTCTTACCTTTCAAAGTTTAAAAATGCACAAGAATTAGTCAATTATAATCCACCCCATATGGCCTAATTAAGCTTCAATTACATTGCTCTTTAATGTTGACTTTTCTAATCCTTGAACACTTGAATGGCATTCATAGCATAGGATTTGAACATTCCACCTTTGAAGTGCTTGGCTCCTAAGGTCATTGTGTCCATTCTTTTCCCTTTATTAACACATTTTGTTGGTGCATATAATGCACATGCATGCTTTTATCAAATTAAAATTCCTTAGGATTTGACTTTTTTTTACAAAAGTGTCATTCATTTGACTATGAAAAGTTCCAAACTTCACTATCCTTAGATTTGATGAAATAATAATTAAAGATTTGAAATATATGGATATGAATTGATTGATATTTTTTGGGTCTTTGACTTTAGAAATGTTCATATCAACAACAAACATTGAAATTTGTTTCACATTCATTGTTTTTTCATGTTATCTTTTAGTTTGAAGTTTGAATGCTTAGATTGATATTAATGATTTAATCCCTAGATTTAATAGTTATTTCAAAGCTCAAAAGCAATTGTCACATTGTTCACAAATTCAATTTATTTATATGTTTTGACCTTTCATCTCTAAATGGTTGGGTATGGAATCATTGGATATGAAAATAATGTGAAGTTTATGATTTTGTTTGGGTGTCTAGATTATTATAACTTTAAATTTCAAAACAAAAACCATTTTTTGTTGTCAATGTACTTTTAACATTGAAACATCACTTTTTTTTACTTATTTTGTTTTGAATACATATAATATTTGTATTTTCACAGTGTGTTTCAATTTGGATTTTTTTGCAAAATCTAAAAACTTGTCATTGGTTAATTCAATTTTTACAATAAAAATTAGGTTCAAACCACTAAGTCCAAAATGTTGGAATTGAAAACAATAACTCCATAATTTCATGAATTGAAATTTTCTATGAAAATATTCTCAAATAAAAATTTAAGGTTCAACTTTTCAAATCCAAAATATTTGAATTGAACATTTTTCAAAAAGAAAAAAGGGCATCCAAATTGCAAGGTTTAAACTTGTGTGTGTACAAATTTCAAACCCTTCATGTCATGTGTTTGTAACATAGGCCTTTTGGATTACTATCATTTAAAATCAAAGCCAAGTTTGGATTACTACCTAGTGTCTCTCTACAAGTACTCCCATTTTAATCCAATTTGTCAAATTGTCATCATTTTCATAATTGAAAGTCTAGTTTTTAGCAATGAGAAAATAGTGCCCTAAATTAATTTACGTAGGTTTTCTTGGAAGCCTACGTTTGAGCATGGTGTAAAACATGTAAATACATACAACTTGCTTGATCACACAACCGCTCCAAATTACTTTATATCTGCTATAATTTAGAACAATAACTAGTCCTTTGGGAACTATTAAATATTCCTTTCACGGCAAAAGAAAGGAGTCCACCCAAGTACCATTCACTCCCCTGATCGTCTCACAAATTTCCATGTATAAGTGACCTTGATTAAAAGGTCACTCACCTATCTGCCAACCCTTGGTTATAGAATTGTCAAAAAGTTTCTCTTACAATCATCTAACTATGGAACCTTCTAGTACCATCATGAAATTCAGCATCAGTGCATTTTATTTTTCCCCTTGAATTTTGTGATGTATCTGAAGTGGTGACCATGCATAACACAATAACAAACATCTCACTATAAACAAAAAATATGAAAGTAAAAAAAATTAAGTGGTAGGTAAGGGTGTTATCAGAGTGTACTTCCCGAAGAAGCAGTTGAAGATTGTAGTTGTATTCTGGTTATGGCCTTATCCAAGGGCAGCATCCCTAAAGAAAGAGAAACTGGAAGGAGCTCCAGGAAGCAACCTTATGTTTTTATGTACAAAGATTTTAAAACGTGAGCTTCCTCCTTGAAGAGGCAAGAGGGTGTGTTCCCAGAAGAAGTGCACCTCCCAAGGCAGCAGCCATGGGTTGGTATCTGTATTCTGATTAACACCTTGTCGGAGGGCAGCACTGCTAAAGAAACAAAACAGGAAGGAGCTCTAGGAAGCAACCTTGTGTTTAGTATGGACAAACATTTTCAACTTAAGTTTCCTCCTGGAAATGATGAAGCCCTGGCAAGCACCATTCAACAAAGCACCCAGCAAAGACAAAGGGGGAAAGGAAGTACAAAGAGGGAGGACCCAAGTCAGAGCCAGAAAGGACTTAGGAAAGCAACCTATGTTTCATATGGACAAACATTTAAAAACCTTAGGTTTTCCTCCTTGACAAGGTAGATGCTTTCCTGGAAGGGAGTGAAGCTTACTTTTTAAAGGTAGCCTCCAATTACACTAAGAAATTTCTACTGGTGTGTAAAGCACTTGGCTAGATTTTTCAGTGTAAATGGAGAACACCTTAAATCCATGAATAGAACCCCCTTCAAAAGAGGAGGCAGCTCACACCTACTTAGTAGGCATAAGGCGGCTCCTGCACTTGCAAAGTAGGTCTAAGCTGCCTACATGTATTTAAAAAGAAAATATCCGCCTCAAAACTCTAGGTTTCCTGGCTCCTAATGCCCTGACAGCAAGGCCTTACCTTACACTTTACACTTCTATATTGTTTGCTACCCTATTGGAACTTAATACAAAAATCTGACAATTATTTAAAAATTTGGCAACCAGGAAACACAATTATTTTCACCACTTATTTTGTCAGCTGGTGAAATCATGCCTTAACAAAAGCCCTTGGATTCAGCATAAATCATAGTACTTAAAACTAATCCTCTGCAACTACAGTGCCTATCAGCGATGCCAGGCAACAGAAAGTGAACTAACAACTGACCCCATGCCACCAAGAGAAAGGTCATGGGAGTGAAAGGCCTTTTGAAAAACACAAAAATGGATGATCCTTCAAAAATAGGACAGGATTGACATTTTTTTTCCCCCAATTTTGTGAGGTTCAAAAATTGGGGAAAAATAAAATTTAGTGAAAATTACACTGAAGATACATATTTGTCCAAAAAAATTCTCCAAAAAAAGTATCGGCAGGCTGCAAAAATTCATCCCAAAATAAAAAAACTTCAGACAGCATAGCTTATATCCTCACCAATGAACTAGACTAGAAAACGACGACAAAATGATTACAATTGGTAGTTTTTGTTAGTTTTATTATTTAGTTGAGTGAACTCAGTAGTCAAAAGCAGGGGGTGTTTTTTCAATTCCCGATATCAAAAATTTGGTGAACTTTTCCAAAAAAAACATTTACACAACAGAAACAAAAGATTTCCCAATTTTTTTTTGGTTGAAAAACGACAAAATATCTGGGGTAAAAAAGTACTGGTCAGCAGCCTATTTGCAATTGGTGAACTAAATGAGGCAAGTGCAGGGCACAGCGAACGAGGATGTATGAGAAAGAGTGTAAGATTAGGGACAAATTATTTGAGAAGTGACGAGTTCAACAATTTTCTGATGCAATTTGCTTCAAATAAACGATCACAATATAATATAGTGATGAAATATAGTTTCATATAGTTTCATGAAGAACTTTCAGTCTACAGAATTTAATGTTTGACTCCCATGTTCAGATGTAGAATCCAAAAGGATGATTATAAAGCCAGCTATCCTCTCATGAACTTTCAGTCTGCAGAATTGAATGCTTCTCTTCCGTACTTGGATTTGTGATGATGAGTAGAGGGCAAGTGTGATCGAAGTGTGGCTTGTTGTTTTGTTGCAATAAAACTTGCCAAAGGTGCCAGGCTAAACTTAGGTACAATCTGCCTTCCAAGAGATGAAAGGTTTTGCATGTGATTTTATTTTATTACCTAAAATGTAAAATCTTTGCACATCGTCTTTTCTTTCAGGCTTTTATGGTACATTGGAGTGCTGGTCTGGTACATAGATATAAGCTTTTGAATGGTATACAGTCTGGTCTATGTGTGTTCATTGAAATTCTACACCACACTGGCACAAGTGGAGGCAATATGAGCCTGGTAGTGACGACAGACATGGGTTTTATACCAGTTTCAATATCAGGTGTATAGTATGCCCTAGTATAGGGGCAGCGTCGTCAGCACATGTCTATTGAATAATCAATTAATTTTGAAGATTCCATATCGATAATAAAATATTCCTCGAATATTTGAAAAGATTATTCATTTTCCTTCCCAAAAACAGTTCTTCGAGAAAAATAATTTCTGAATATTTCAGATGCTAAAAATAAGGTGCTATGGTATACCTGCTTCATATCACCAGGCTAGTATGAAAATCTTTAAAAAGTGCCGAACACCAGAACTGGAATCGGTGTTCTTTTGTGACGAGCTTTTTTTTGATGGCCAATTTGGATTTTAAACAACAAAAAAGGTCATGAAATAACAATGTTTTTAAAAGGTTTTTTAGGTCATTTTTGGTATGGAAAAATACAAAACGTTGCCATATTTAGACCTGAAAAAAGTCTACTGTCCATCCAAACCTGTTGCCATTTAGTGCTATATCTTTTTGGGGATCCTCATGTCAGTCTCCTTCCTTCCTTTCCCCAAAAACTGGAAAAAAAAACCACCCTGGGGCCCAGACTAATATGAAAAGTTTAGAAAGAGTTGTGCATGCACCCCCATTTGGAGTTGCGGTTGGTTCTCTTTTTGGCACAATGAATCCATTCGAAAAAAACAACTAAAAAACAAAGTTTAGAAAGCACCCAATCGCAGGACCAGGCCAGTATGAAAATTTTAGAAAACACCCAATACCAGGACCAGGATGGTATGAATTTAAAAAAAAGTATCCAATATGAGGAGGAGCTTGCTGGTATATTGAAAAGTCAATACACCATATACTAGATTAACACTAATAAACTGCAACTGAAAAGCCGCTGCAGATTGCCAGCAAAAATGTGAATGTCAAATGAAGGCAACTGTGCTTGCGCTCATGTGGTCGATGCCACATGGTGAAACTTCCAATGAAAAACTCGTGTGAGAAACGAAAAAGACAATCGCAAGGTCAGTGCATTCATGATGGCAAGTTGCCAGTTGCTATTATTGGGTGGTGAGTTTTCATCTCCCCAGATGCACAGATCAGGTCACCACACATATCAGAGCTTCATAACTCAGGGAAGCTACTTACAAGCAACCTGGTGTCCATGGATACTTCTATCAGCTATACTACTACTGGCTTCAGGGTGTTTGTGCAGGCAGGAAACTTACCTTGTTTGTATCCATTATGTGCCACTGATAGTGTGTTTGTGTTCTATTGGTATGTACAATAAGTTAATAATTTATGAGTGTTTTATTCATATGCAAAAGTTTACTCCAAATTTGCAACTGACTGCATTTATGTTTTTCTTTTATTTAATGGATATGACCATGTGAACAATTTTGATTTTATGTCTGTTATCTTCCATGCAAAAGTTAGATCAGAAGATGTAAATTATTTTTTCAATATGTGTGAACAACAATAATTCTATGAGTATCTTCTTCAAATGCAAATGTTAGATCAAAACATTTATTTATTTATCTCATACGGTGTGCAATAGTGACCTATGAGAGTTTTCTTCCAATGCAAAAGTTAGCTCAAAATGTTGAACTGATTGAATATGTGTTTTTGTTCTCCATTTGGTATTAATGGAAGTGTTAGATCAAAATTCTGTAATTTCCTCAGTCTAAAAGTGTAATTTTTTTTCTAGGTGTGAACAGTAATACCGTAGTGCCTTGGCCATTTCAACACGTCTGCTGAATAATTAATTAATTAATTTTGAGAAATTCATTTCAACAAATGGAATATTCTGAAATATTCATTATTTTCTTTCAAAATATTTTGATTTGGAAGAAATAATTTTTGAAATTTTCAACATTTCTGGAAATAATATAATTAGTGTCAAATTGGCCAAGGTAATAGGGTAATCTATTAGTCTTTTCTTCCAATGCAAAAGTTAGGCTCAAATATATATAAGACTAACTGCATTTTCCCTTTTTCTTTTGTAATCAGTGTGAGCATTGATAATTTGTTTGCATTTCTTCCATTTGCAAAACTTAGTGCCCAAAATATGGGGCTTGCATTTGGATTTATCCTTTGTAAAGCACAAAGTGAACATTAACCATGAATGGAAAAACCTTCGCACTTTTTTTATAGTATAGTTGTAGGGCAACTTACAATGTGTAATATGCATGGTATATAATTTTTTCAAATTTATGATGTTGTGTAATGGGCTAGCATCCCAAGAGGGATGTAGCATTAAATGGTGACAAGTTCCGAGAATCCAAATATTTTTGAAAATGCTATCAAACCTAACTCAGAGTCCAAATGTGACGATTTCTTCAAAATTTCATGAACTATATTAAAAAAAAGGAATGTTGTGGAAAAAATTACCTTTTTGTTTTTACAAAAATTCGTACCAAGAAAATGTTGGTAATATGTGCTCTAATAAGCATTTTCAAAAACGAGTTTGGGATTTCAGTTCTTAGAACATCCAACCACCGGTTCTTCCCCATGATACTGAATGGATATCAAAAGATTTTTTAAAATGAAAAAGGACAACAATTTTTACCTAGTACAAAGACCTAGGGCTGAGAATATATGACCATAGGCTCTCACTCAGCCCCACCTCAGGGGACCCTTCTTCCCATAAAGCCCACCCCCTCAGGCTTTACCCTAAAGTTAAACATAGGTAGATCACAAGTTGTGCAAGGGAGACAATTCTTAGACCTAATCCTTACAAGTGGGAGCGATCATAGACAGAAGATCCCTCCTCTTTTCTAAGAGGAATGTTCGTAGATATACGGTTTCTTCTCTATACATTTAAAGAATTTATTCCAAGTGCTTTACATGTGGGGTAAGTACCAAGAAGGGGGCTGTTCTGGTAATGGGGGTCCCATGCCTGAGGTGAGAGCTGAGGGCAAGACCTGAATTTCAAAATAGCCAGATCAAAAGGTCCTTACTCGCCATAAAGAATACTTTGCTCAGCTCTGATTCATTTGAGGAAAGGAGGCACACCACACTTGTAAGTTGCCATCCTCAATTCACTCAAATGTTTTGGTTGAGGATTATGGGTCCTCCACATGGCAGTGTTCATTTTATTGGAATTCTAGTATTTCTGCAAGCAACACTATGTTATACTCCATACACAATAGAAATTTCATAAAGGTTGAACGTCTTGCATCATGATAGCCACAGCTTATAAATTTATGCTGAAAAATGAATACAAACTTGGTTTAAAATATCATAATAATAATATTGAAACTTTTGAAAGATCTCGTCAATGCATTACAAACGCAAATCTACCTATGCTGTTCAACCCAATATAAAAAAGGGTCACATGGTTATATAGTTATGAAAAAAATGATCCTGATTTTTTTCAATAAAATGCTTCTTCAACCTACAATCCCCTAGTCCTTCCAGTCCACTCAAAACCCTATATTTTTTTTTTTGAAAGTCCCCTTAGTCCACCAAAAAACCCTGAGAATTTGATCCTAGCCAAAGTTGGCATGATTGAGAACCTCTTCTTTAGATATTAGGTGTATAGTAGGTACCTATTTTACAAAAATGTATCCTCTTCCAAAGGCAACCATTTTGAGACTACATGTTTTCCAACTTAACGTACTTAAGTAGTAAATTGATGTAGGAACTTAGGGTGTTCTCTCTATTTTGTTGGCCCCATTCCCAAAATATAAAATTATAAATCTGTTAGGTTCTACCTGTGAGCCAACAATGCTAAACGATGTTTAAAAAAGGCATTCATGTAAAAAAATTGGTGAATTTAAATTTTTAAAAAAAAACACTGCTCACTCCAACTCTAAGAAAAGCTTCAGGCTTTTTGATGAAACTCAGGCACACTCAGTTAGGGGAAAAGGAGAAACAAAGAGTCCAAACCAAAAGAGCAAAACCCAAGAGCTATTTTAATTGATTATTTTCATCAGCTTAGAGTTTAGTGGATCCCCAAAACCTCGTAAATTAGATATAAAACCCTCACAAAGGGTTCTTAGTGCATTTGAAGGGCCCCTTGTCTTTTTGGATTTCCCTCCTAGAAAAGAAGAGGGATCTTAGGCCGATTTTACACTAGGAGTCAAGGCTGAAAAAAAAAATCTAAAATAAGTGTCTCTCACTTTATGGCCCTGACTTGGTCCCAACACAGAAAAGAATACGTATCAACTTTGGAGGCCAGTTTGCAACTCTTGAGGCCAATGTTGTTGCAATAAAATATTGTAGTTTTGATGAAATGCACATTGAAGGATCACAATAGTTCTTAAATCAAACCTTATAAGTTTTACTTTTTTTTCATTTCATTTTTCTTCATTTTTCTCTCCTTTTGTTGAGCTTCTTTGTTTGTTTGTGAATGACAATGAGGGTATCTATTTTTCTTCTGTCCTTGAGATATGGCCATACAAACGCAAGAGTTACAAGAATCTCATGTCTATGCTCATCCACGGTTGGTCTGACTTTTAGGGTTTAGCTTGAAAAAGGAAAGGAAAAATAATACAAAGAATGAAAGCATATGAGAGGTTGAAACCTTGGTCCCTACTTTTTAGTGTCTAAATAAGTTGGTGATCGAACATATAAAGACTTAGTGAAGAAGTGTGTGTTAAATGTTGATTTTTTTGGGGGTTAGGGTTTGAAGAGCAATTGTGACCCATCTTTGGGCGCACTCATAGACATTTAGATTGTGTGATTTGGAGAAGGAACAACCAAGATATGCTCCCCCATATGAAGGGGGGTCGATTTATTGGAAAACATTTAGAACAAACACTTGTCATCTTGATAACCAAATATGTTTCGCCTTATGAAAGAGGTGTTAACAATTGAAACATGGATAGATTTTGACCTTTGATCAAATGGGATGGGAATGAAATCTATTGGATACATTATGCAAAAAGGTTCATCATACATCTATTGCCAAGATCAACATTAAAAAACAAGTGAAAAAATTTATAATCATACAAAACCTTATGTTTTATTAACCTTAAATTTTTGCGTAATGTCACACAACATTCTGGGTTTTGGCTCTTAATGTTCCTTAGTTTGGAGTTTTTGATTTTGGATGGTCAAACTTTGGAATTCGTTGGTTGTAGTTGGGTGTTAGTGCCAAGGACTTATTGATCATCATCATTTCCATGAATGCTTGTTTGGGTTTTGTCTTCAATCTTTATAATCTTTAGAGGTGTTTGCTATGAATTTGTTTCTTCTATTGAATTTTTTTAATATTAGTTTTACTTTGTGTTGTGCATGTGATGGTGATGGTGTGCAAGAGGTCTTCATCATGATCTTCGTTGCCTAAGCACTCAAATGTGGGTTCGGTTCTTCTTTTCATCGTAGTCTTCCATTTGGTGATCGTCATAAAATATGGGCCCAACTTCATTGTTGTGATTTTGATTATGTTCATCCTCATCTAAAACCCCCAATCATCCACTATTGTGATCTTGATCATGTTCGTCCTCCTCTACCTCCTAGTTCGTGATTTTGATTGTGTTCGTCTTCCTTTGGTTCCTAATTTTTAGTTGTTCCTTTTCTACCTCTTAGTTTGTGATCTTGATTGTGTTCATCCTCCTTTGGTTCCTAGCTTTTAATTCTTCCTAGTTTTCCTTAATCATAATCTTGATTGTGGTCATCTTCCTTTCGTTCCTAACTTTTAGTTCCTCCTAGTTCCTAGCTACCTAGTTCTTCCTAATTCATGGTCTTGACTATGTTTGTCCTCCTTTGGTTCCTAGTTGTCAATTTCTCTCGATTCTTTTTGGTTCTCCCTTGAGTTGTGATTTTTTTCATGTTCAACCCTTCTAGTTTCAGTTTGTGGCCTCTCTTTTAACCCTCAAACCTCCCTTTCTTCAAAATTGGCTACCCTAAGGTAAATTGTTGTAATGTTGCTACAACATGCCCCTTTCCTTTCATTCGTGCCATTGTAGTTGCCTTTGTTTCTTTTTATGTTACTATTGAAATTACAAGGTTCACACCCTTGTACAATAGGGGATGAACTTTTAAACGTGTTATCAAATTTTGGTGAAACTTATCCCTTACCTTTTTTATTGTAAAATTTTGGCAAAACCTATCTCCTACCTTTCTTACTATAGTTATGGACTAAATTGACATGAAATTTGTTCATGCATGCTTTTCTACCAACTTTTGAATTACCTTTTTAGTTGCATTCAAGAAATCAATAGCTTGTTTAGCCTTTTTGTCTTCCCTCTCCTTTCATTTTTGTTGTCTAATTTCTTTTGCTATTTTTTAATCAAGTGTTTTTTGACATAAAATGTTTGAATACTCATTAGATGTCACAACATGTGATTGGTTATAGTCAATTAATGGGTTTTCCCTTTGTTTTTCTTATAAACAAACGTGGGAGGGACAACAAATTAACAAAAGCTAAAGCAATTTATAAATTGATAAGAGGTGGGGCATCTTGCATTGTAGTTTAAGAATTTTTAGCTTGTTGCATTCCACAAGTAGGTTTAGTTAAATCAATGGGTAGTTTATTGTCGCAACCCCACTTTGGCCAAGTGTGGGGGTGAAGCCCAACACTTGGAAAAGTTGGAGGTTTGGAACCCTCCAGGACTCCCGAATGTTTAGAGTTCCACAGAAAGGCCCAAAACACCTCGCATTGAGGTGTTCTTGGTGTCATTGGAAAGGTCTTGAAACGTAGATATCGAAAATGGCCTCGCATTGGCCATTTGGACATATGTAGCCCAAGCTATGGGCAAAAGAAGGGCCGGGAATCAAACTGGCAATTTGACTCCCGACCACTAAAAGTCGGGAATCGACCTCTTCTGGATGTCGCCTTGAAGAGTGCGACACGGCGTTGGAAAGCTCTTGACGAGAGCTACAACTTTGCTTCAGGACTTGTCCCAATCCGAGTTTGTGGCGAGGAGTTATGGCCGTTCAAAGTTCCGGGAGTCCAGCCGGGACAGTTTCGGGACTCCATTTCGGGACTCCATTTCGGGAGTCCCAACAAAATGTGCCATTTGGATGTAGCCTCGGCGACTAGCCGCAGAGAATACTATAGGGAGTAAGGTGGTGGCTTACTCCCGAGTCTGGGCCGTGGTGAGTCTTCTGTGTCCAAGTGCCCGTGGCAAGTCCCAACACCCAAGGGTGTCCCGAATGCTAAACTAATCTTTTTGGGTTAGTTTTTGGATGCAGGTTCACACGAGCTAAACTAGTCCCTCTTCCTAGTCTAATCCTCGAGTTCTCAATTCGACCCTCTACCCCTTTTTAGAGTTGGAAGTCGAGAGTGTGCTACTAAGTCACAATTTCCGCAACTTGACTTTGTGAAACCCTCAAGTGGGTTTCACCCCGTGACTTGGGAGCGCGTCATTTATGCACGTCTTTTGATAGATTAGTTTCAAGACTATCATTAACATTTGTAGATACATCCACATAATTCCTTACATTTGGGTGTTCCTGCCCATCAGGTTTTATTTTAACATCTTCTCTTGTTTTTATATTCAATAGATATATAACTGTTCCATCTTCCCCCATTGATCTTCATCTATTACATTATTAGAATCATCGGTGTCATCGTTTGAGATGTTGGTCCTAGGTTTTGCTTTGTATGCATCACTTGGTTTGGTCTTATCATCCATTGCCTTGGGAATGAGTGGCCATATTCTTGTAGCCTTGAACCTATTATTGATGTTATTCATGGTCATGCCTACTCCAAAACCTTGTCCACCCACTTAATTAATGTGCATTTATTTGGTTCGCAATGATTATTTTTACCATTGCACTATTTTTTTTTTCTTGAAAGCAAGTTTGAAAGGTTTAAAGTAGTTCACATTCAAAGGCTACAAGGCATGGGATGTATGAGAAGGCAATGTAATCATGTTTAACCAAATGTTTGAGCTTGTCGTATTGTTTTTAAAGTAACATGTGAACCATGATTATTTAAAATTAATAGGCGTTTATTAAATTGTGAGATGCCAGTTGGAATTAAGTTTTTGGAAAATGACAAAAATTCTTTGAATAAGAATGTTACCATCCACGCCTTGTTCTACATTGCCATGCAAGTCATTGTTTTACATCCATTGATGTAATCATTTTTGAACTATTCACCTTTAAAAAGCAAAAACTTGGCAAGCAACCCCATGTTGTATTGATGACATAATTTACTATCAACCATTCTCTTGACCTTTTAATAATGTTATAAACCTATTGTGAACTTTTTTAAATTAGAACTTTTGCACCTGATGGCCCCTAACTTGGATTCCAATATCATTTGAGTTATAGATGTGATCTAGACTATTTTTGTGTTGATTGTATAATGTTTTCTAGACCATGTGCCCTGGAGACCTCTAATCCTTTTGCAAGTCTAAGGCTTAGTCTTGGATGTCGATGTTTGAACTAATACCACTAAGAATTCCTTGGAATATTATTTGTGAAATGGTTTGGGTAAGTTCTGCCACCTCCATTTTGAACTATCGCAAGGTAATTGAAAGTCCACATTGCTATATGCCAAGTGTCTAGGCCACCATTGCTACATCTTCTTCATATGTTAATATACCTTGTGGCCCAACTTTCTTTCATTTTGTCCTACCATTCAAATGATTTGAAAGAGAGGTTAGAGGTATGTGCCAATGTTGGTTGGCCTTTCTCATTGAAAAATGCCTTTTTTATATTGTGTCCATTGCTTCTTCCCAAGTCTCAATTGTCCATGTGCTCCTTGGGTGTAGGTGAGGAGTCCTATTAACTTTTCTTGCCCTTTTTTATGCTTTTGGTGTAGGCAAGATGTTCTTTGCATTTGTTGTTGGGCTATTTAGTATTGTTGCATGTGTAGGTGGCACATTCTCTTTATCTAATGGCTCCTAGTCCACCAAACCACTCTACCACCTACAAGGGATACTAATCATCATGGTAGCCCCCTACCTCTTTGGACCTATAAGAGGTATGAATTTGAATCTCCTATATGCATTCCAAGATTATGAAAAATGTGTGAGTTTTGGATAATTCAAAAGAGCATGATCTTCAAAGACACAATTAGAAAAAATAATCTCATAGAAGTGTTGGAAGTTTTCCCATTCTAACATAATGTTTTCAATTTATGTGTAGGTTATTGGAATGTATTTCAAGTTGCAATTGGCTCCAACCTCTTGAAATCCATGAGGATTAATTGAATTTGTTTTCCTTACTACTTTTGAAGCTACAGTTTTTTAAATCCAACATTAGAAAAGGAATTTCTTGTACTTTGTGTGTAGATCTTATTTACATAAGCAATTTTGGTTTCTTCACTTGAATCTACTAAAATTTGAGATTGTTCACATTTTTCTAGCCTAATATGTGATGAACTACCTTCACCTTTTTCTTTCACATGTTTTACATTATGTGCAAATTTTATCCACTGGAGATTGCAAACTTGCTTTTATTTCTAATCTAATTTTTAAAATCACATATCCTTCAATCTTTGTAGAATTTTGATAATCCTTCTCATGTACTTTGGATCTCAAACATTTTGCAATAAAAACTAATAACTCTAAAAATTCTTGAAGGAAATTTTCACCACTTTGTGAGAGTTTAAAAGTTTTATAGAGTTCCTATAAACTTTGAAAAACTAATATTTATTCAAATGCATGGTTATTTGCTTCCAACTTCTACATAAGCTAGATGGTTTTGGTGGGAATCAAAATTGTATTTGCATCCTTTGTATGACAATAATTAAGATTTCTTATTTTGGTGCTCAAAAATTGTTGTTTTAGAATTAAGTTTTAGGGTTTGTAAATGCATTCAAAATATTGGGGATCTTAAATCCTAAGTCCTTTAAAACTGCATTAAACTTGTTTTATTACTTTTCAATCTACAATATACATTGTGTATCTTTTTGGAAATTTTGCTGCAACCTTATACCTTTAACCAAACAGTTGTTAACCTAAGTGGGGGTGATTGGAGCTCAAAGTACCATTCTTTTATTTTTTATCCATTCAACTTGGCGCTTTGAATGGGGCTGGTTTTTTCTCATAATCAAATACAAAAATTTCCATCCTGTGGAAGGTGGTTGGAAAGGCTAAACATAAAATTATTTCACCAAGCGTTCAATAAAGGGGTTCAAAAAACATTTATGGGTGTAAAATTTGTTGATCATAGCCCTATGCTCAAACTACTGCCCTAATCAGTCACCGGCCAATGTTCGATAATAGGCTGTTTTACCCTAATGTATTTATACATGAACTCATTGGCCTCAAACAAATAATGTTTTATTAATAACTTGGGGTCAATAATGAAAAATTTGAGCACTTCTGACTCCTAGTCTAAAGCTGGTCTTATTCACCTATCAGTACATGTAAGATCCCTCACACACTTAACCCCCAAAATGTCAGAGAAAGTAAAAAAAATGACTGAAAAGCAGACCAAATGGGTCCACCCTGACATTTGGGGGTCAAGGAGTAGGTGTAAGAACTAAGAACAAGAACCCTCCTCCTCAAACTCCTCGCAATCTATGTATGTATATTTAGGTTCAGGACAGCATATGCCTTATGATGGGTAAAGCCCATAGGTGAGGGCCATTCTCAAAGTGCATACGATAGGTGTGGGCCTCTCGCAGTGCCCACATCGTCCTAGGCCCTTTATTTTGGGAAATTCCCCAGAGGGTGCCCGCTGGGCTCAACTACTACCTGATCCTCAGCCTGTTGTTTTGAAAAAAATCGCAATGGAGGGGGTTGGTGGGACTCAACTACCAACTCGTCCTAGGCCCCTTATTTCGGGAAATCGCCCATCTTGGGGCTTTCTCTATGTTACACATATCTTTATCTACTCATGACCCAATCACGATTTTCCAAATAAGTACCAGGGTGCAATTATACCAGGATTTGTTTTGAAACTAATCATAATAATTAAGATTTTCCGTTTGGCACATAAATCATGGCGTTCATGCCGCCGATTTCAGTATTAGAGTCCGCCAAAACCCCCGCCAGAATTAGTTGCGTGGGTACGTTTTTTTGGGTCCTCTCTCCGCCAAAACCTCCGCCACGGCCTCTGGTTCCTTTTCCCACGCACGCTGCGTCGCGCGCTTTGCGCGCCATCAGAGGAAGAGTGTCGCGCTGCGTGCCATCAGAAGAAGAGCCGCTAGCTTTGCATGCGATCAGAATAGCGGCAGACGAAGCACCCTGCACGACTTGATCTCTCGAAGGGTTCAATACTCGGAGAGAGTAGGGTGGGGGACTGAAGATCGCGCCTTTCTGAGAATGTACAAAAGCTTTCTTGCTGTCGGACCTCGGAAATGAAGAAAAACGGAACGGGGAGGAGTTGCAGACAAAGTGGTCCACTTGCGGGAGTACGGTTTCAGTTCAGCCAAGAAGATATTCGTGTCTTTGTCTTTGGTTGCTCATGGTCATGGTGTGCTGATAAATGTTTTGCTCAAAAAATTCTGGCAAGGTGTAAAATCTTGTAGCTGGTCTAGACGTTTGTGGGTTTTGTTGGAGACTTGCGCCAGCAGTGCACAACATGCGCGCGGGTCGGCCGGCAGTTTGCTGCCACGAGTAGGATGGACGTGCAGAAAGTACGTCGACTACACTGACGGCCCAGTCGTAAGAATTCTCGAACCCTAATCACAACCACCTCTAGTAGCTGGCAATGCTAAGAAGAACAAGAACAAGAAAATCACTTTTTTCTGAGTCTTTGATTGACAGTCGATGATGTAGTGAGAGTTCGAGCCGCTGAGAATGCGAGTTTTGTCGTACAGTCGTGCAGCAGATGCATTTTGTCTTCGCCGCCAGAGAACGCGAGGTCCTAGTTAGGTCTATGAGTTTGTGGGAGCGCGGGATTGTCACCCACAAGCAAGAAAACTGAAGGAATGCAGTTGAGATCACCAGCGGAATCATCATGCTCGGCTTTGACATTGATGCAGTGCGGCGGCAATAGCAGCAGCTGGAAGACAACAATTCCCACGTACCCAATGCGAGCAGTAGGTACTAGTTGGAAGCAGCTTGCAAAAGACTTCGAGGAGCTGGAAGGTGCAGCAGCAGCAGCAGCAGCAGCTGGTGATCTAAGATTTCTATCAACATCGTCATGGGGATCAAGAGTCGAGCATCGATCTCGACCGAAGTCACAATGGCCTGTGTCGCCTTCTTAGTCCTCACTTTGACGCTTCTGCTCTTCATCTCCAAGAACAACTACCCCGATTTCACCTTCAGTCTCACGGCTCTCGAGCATTCCAAGATCAGTGCAGCAGAAGCTTCTCCTTGTATTAGTAATTTCACAGTTGCTTCTGCTGCTACTCCCTCGCTACGTGCAAGCGACGCCAGCAGCTTGAGAGGAGTCGTCGACGTGTTAGTAGATGATCATGATGCAGTCGATCATGATGCAAAGTCGTTTGTAGGAAGTCTTGATGATGATGATGAACATGGGGTTGTCGGAAAGCTCCTCATTTCTGCTCTTCGGGATGCAACTGCTAGGGCAGCAGCTGGAGCATCCGAACGTGATTCTCGCATGACGGACGCGGAAGTGGAGTCTTGGAGACGGAAGCATCCATGCAGAAGTCGCGGAGAGTTGGAGCTCAAGTATAAAAGACGCAAGTTTGTCAAGTACTTGGCTCCCAATTCTTTGTGGCAAAGAGTGTTCACGGAGTACGAAAAGCTTCATCGAACGTGTATGAGGAAACTGTTAGGGGGCAGCAGCAGCAGCGATGGGCAAGAAAAAGATAACAAGTTCGTTTTCTCTCGCAACTTCAGTTCCGTGAAAGATAGCGGTTGCAAGTTCGTGGTCGCGGATGCCCAAGACTTCGGCCTCGGCAACAGGTTGCACGCTGTGGCATCGACCTTCGTGTACGCCGTCTTGACGCAGAGAGTGATACTAGTTCCCGACAAGATCGTCGTCCCGGACATCGTGTGCGAGCCGTTTGTGGGTTCGTCGTGGAGAATTGAAGGCGACAGTGTGAGAGAAAAGGAGCTCTGGACGAGCAGCGATCAAGTGTGGGCGACGATGAAGAACGGGACGACGGCGGAGGAGGATGCAGTTTCCATGTTTGCCGTGCGCGTCGATAACGAGAAATGGCATCCCGAAGATCGATTCTGGTGCGACGCGGAGCAAGAGCTTCTCGAGAAGCAGGCGACATGGGTGTACTTCCAGGGTTGCTTCTACACCGTGCCGAAGATGTTCGCGGTGCCGCGCTTCCGTCCGGTGCTGGAGAAGCTCTTCCCGGACAGAAGGGTTCTCACCCACGTGCTTCACAGCTTGCTGCTCCCGGCGGATATGGTTTGGAACCGTGTGAAGCAAGTGGACAACGTCTTCCTCAAGCACGTGGATCGTCGCGTCGGCATCCAACTGCGCTACAGAAAGGGACCCGAGCAATTCAACAAGGATCACGAGATGGTGAACTGGCGCATACTGCGATGTGCGATCGACAATGGCATTCTTCCACAACCCTACCAAATCTCTAGCGCGGCAGCAACAACAAATTCTACTCCAGAAGAGACGATCATGGTGCTCACCACCTCGCTCTTCCGCAGTGCCCATGACTTTCTGACGCAGCTTTACGTGCGGCATCCGCCTGGCGACGAGAACACGCATGCCGCAGTCGGAGTTGTGCAGCTGACCTACGAAGGTGGACAGTCATCAGGCTTGGAGGAAGACACACAAGCGCTGACAGAGATGATTTTGCTCAGCTTCTCCGACCATCTGCTGGTCACACCCTACTCCACCTTCGGCAGTATTGCACAGAGCTATGGAGCTCTGCGACCTTTGCTCATAGATGTCAGGCCCGAGAGCGACCTCGCTTGCGAGCATGCCAAAAGCGCCGAAGTCTGCTGGCAGTTCGCCACCACCATCGTCGATTGCCCGAGTGAGCCCCGTGAAAATGGGAAGCTCCTCTGGGATGTGGTTCCCTATGTGAGCAGTTGTTCGGCTCTCGAAGGCGTTTACGAGGGCGTGCAATTGTTGAATCCCGAGTTCTCGTGATCCATCATCATCCCTACCTCTGATTGGTTCCTTCCCTTCCTCATTTCCTTCCTTCCTGCCTGCAGCAGCAAGAAGCATTCGTGCAAGCAGCTGGATTCCTCAGCATCCCAAGGCACATCATCTTCTTTTCTTCCTTCCTTTCTGCAGCAAAAACCATTCATGGAACCAGCTGGATTCATCAGCTCAAAGCAACAACAGATCATCAATCATCTTCAATGGATCAATCAATCGACAACCTTGAAGCTGCAGTGAGCTTCATCAGACTGAACAAGAGAGGGATTCAATCACGTCAATGTACAGCATCAGAGCATCGGCAACAAAGTGATATCGAAAGCTTTCTCTTGTTCTCTGGCAACTCACTACAATGGATCCATGCTGCTGCTTCTTCCTTCAATTCTCGATTCCTGCAGCTGCTGCCTGCGATTCTCGATTTCTGCAGCGGCTTCATCTTATGGAAGAGCCAAATTCTTCCATCAACCTCGATTTACAAATTGCACATCATCAGGATGCAGATCCGGTATCCCTAAATTTGTAGCTTGTACTCGTCAATTTGCAGATCCATAACCCTAACCCAAATGCCTTTTCTCCTTGTATTCCCCATCAGTTGCAGAGCTATAATCCTAACCCTAATTCTTTGCTTCTTCATTAGTTGCTGATCCATAACCCTAACCCTAATGCCTTTTCTTTCTGGACTCCTCATCAGGTGTAATTAAAGGGTCACTTGTCAGCAGAGTAATTAAAATAAAAGATTAGGTGATCCTTTTGAGGTAGTGAATCAGGTTGTCAAATGTATGCTAAAATCTAAAATCTCTTTAGTACCTTGTAGGCCAATACTTGCTCCAATAACTTACCATTCTTCAGTCTTTGCTTCTGTGCTTCCTTGTGATTATCATATGTGGTGATTTTTCAATTTATTATTAGGCCATGATTAACATGTTTTCTGTTACATAGTGACCTATGAGATTCTGAAGGGCAAAGATTTTGTCTAGACAATTTGGCTACACAACTTCATTTCATAAAAGACTTGTATCTATGGATAATAGGTGCCAGGGCATGCAAAGGTTTATGATTCAGAATCCATTGGCCCATACACAATAGATGTTCCTTTCTTCCAAGTGATCTTCCAAGTGATGAATTACATGTTTTCTTTCATCCTATCCAAAATTTGATTAATAAATGGATTGGTGAAGGAGACTCACGACCATCTAGACTCCAGAGTACAATATGTGGTTTGAGTGATAAACTGGAATTTCATTTTGTCTCAATAACTTGGTAAATGTAATATTGTATAAATTGTAAAACTTGAGGGGTGCAAACCTATTGTTTTACACATATATCGAAGTATATGATGATTTTTCTATTCCCTCTCACATTTAGTTGAGGCCAATGTTGTCCAATTCCTGATTTTCTAGAAAATCTTTAGTCTTTGTTTAACTAGTTTTTTACAATGTTTTTTATTTTCAATCTTGTGATATAGGTGAAGTGCCATCAGTGACAAGAAAATATAGCCAAATTTGGCTACAAACAAGATACTAGTTTTTTTAAAAGCACTATTTTATATTAACCTACCAGAATCAATTATAGAAAATTTGTTTCTTTTTTCTGAATTTACCCTTTAGAAGTCAAAATCAGAGTTTTGAGTTTGAGAAATTATAAAAATTCACAAAGAAAGTTATTGGTTCCAGGTTTGATTACCAATTGCTCCACTTGATGAAACCTCCAGGGTGGTTCGGAGTCCTGAGTAAGCCTCGGCAAGGTAAGGTAAAAGTTTAACGGGTAATACATTGTCTCCTACCCTTACCTTACCATTACCCTTACCTGATTCGCCCACGTCTACCTTTACCTTTCCCTACCCCTTACCGAGTAATTACCCAGTAAAATGTTCGAATTGTATTCTGTGGGACATTTTACTCAAAGATTGACTTGAGAGAACAAGACTCACAATTGTTGGGCTCGTGTAGCTCATCTTTTGAGAAACCTACAAACAG
>Ga0116229_10000313_pt1 | contig 59603 bp, 51 predicted proteins | sample S1TSphgellanicum_3_FD_87313 | JGI IMG/M metagenome (GOLD analysis project Ga0116229, IMG submission 87313) | Host-associated microbial communities from peat moss isolated from Minnesota, USA - S1T2_Fc - Sphagnum magellanicum MG | ecosystem: Host-associated > Plants > Peat moss > Unclassified...
CACTTGCGCATCGGGAACGACGAGCGTTGCGGACGGTGCGCGGCCGATCGTAATCGGAACCGGGGCGCGAACCGTTCGCGTCCGCCCATCTTCCTCCACGCGCAGCACAACGGCCTGCATCGCCGTCATCGCATCTTCGCGGCGAGCTCCGCGTCGCGCCGTCAACGCCGCCGCTGCCAGAAAAAGCACGCACGCGCCCAAGACTTCGAGGCTCGCGACGTGCGGGTCGCGGATCATGCCGCGCTTCCGCCCGGCTCGACGACGAGTTCGCTATCGCCGATCGTCAGCACGTCACCGAGACCGAGTTCCGACTCCACGACGAGCGCGGCGTTGAGGATCGTTCCGTTCGACGACCCGAGATCGCGCACGCGCCACGCGTCACCGTCGCGTACGATTTCCGCATGCCGGCGCGACGCGCGCGGGTCGGCGAGCACGAGGTCGCAGGCCGAATCGCGACCGACAATCACGGGCGACCGCACGAGCGCGTAACTCGCGCCGAGCGGGAGGCCGCGCCGCACGCGAAGCGCGAGCTCCGTCGGCTCGGCGAGCGTCTCGACGACGATCGCCACCGTGCCGTTCGCCACGGCGTCGGCCGCCTCGGCACGCACCTCCGGCGCGCGCTGCGGCTTTCCCGAACGCTCGGCAAGGCGAGCGAGCATGGCCGTCCATTGACGTTCGAGATAGGGCAGGTCGGACCCCAAGCGCGCGTAGTCGTTCGGACTCATGCGGACGATGAAACGCCGCCCGGAGCGCGCGGCCGGCGAGGCGCTCGACTCGAACGACGCGACGAGTTTGCGCGCGACGTGAACGGGTTCGAGCGCGCTCGGGAACGCAACGGCAAACGCGCGCTCGACCGCATTCGCGCACGCCGTTTCCAGCTGCGCGAAGAAACTCACGCCGAGGCGCGCACGAGCGAGGCGATGTAGAACCCGTCGCGGCCGTCGATCCCCGGCGGCACCACGATGTCGCCGTCGATAGCGAACGGCTCGTAGCGCGCGGGTATCGGCGCGCGGGAGAATGCCGGCGATTCCTCGAGGAATGCGGCGATCACACCGGGCCCTTCGCGACGGTCGCTCGAGCACACGCTGTACACGAGCCGCCCGCCGGGCGCGGTCCGTTCGGCAGCGGCGCGCAGGAGCTCGCCCTGGAGGACCGCGAGACGGCTGCCGTCCTCGGGCGTCTTGCGCCAACGCGCTTCCGGATGGCGTCCGATCACGCCGATGCCGGAGCAGGGTGCGTCGAGAAGCACGGCATCGGCGCGAATCTCGCTCGCGGCGTCGCGGCCGTCACCGATCACGATGCCCGCGTTCGCAACGTCCGAGCGTTCCATGAGCTCGCGCCACGCGCGTACCTTCTTCTCGTCGGTTTCGACGCACACGAGCGACCCTTCGCCGCCGAGCCGCGCGGCGATCTGCGCGGACTTGTTCCCGCGTCCGCTGCACAACTCGAGAACCGATTCTCCGGGCTTCGGATCGAGTACGTCGACGGGCATCGCCGCCGCTTCGCCTTGCACGCTCCAGCGGCCGCCCTCGTCGTCACCGACCGTGCCGGACGCGACGAGCAACGTCTCCGCGACGAACGGAGAGGGCTCCGAGTCGATTCCGCGTTCCCGCAACTCGGCCCGCACGGTCTCGACGTCAGTGCGCAGCGTGTTGACGCGAATCGCATGTCGCGGTGCGACGTTGACGCCCGCGAGCGCGGCCTCGCTGCGACCGTCGTAGGCCGCACCGAACTGCGCGGCGACCCACGTCGGTACGGAAAACGCGACGCCGAGGTAATCGTCGTGGCTCTTGAATTCCGTCTCGACCATCTCGCGCGGACCGTCGGCGAGCATGCGCCGCAAGACGGCATTCACGAGCCCGGCCGTTCCCTTATGCCCGTGGCGCCATGCGAGGTTGACCGTTTCGGAAACGGCGGCGTGATCGTCCACGCCCGACATGAAGCGCAGTTGGTACACACCTAAACGAACGACGTCGTGGATCGCGGGCGTCAGCGGCTTGTCGCGTCCGCCGAGATACGGTTGCAGCTGCCAGTCGATCAAACGACGTTGTTTGATCGAACCGTAGGCGAGTTCTGCCGCGAACGCACGGTCGCGCGCGTCGAGCCCGGCCTTGCGCGCGCGCACATCGAATGCGGCCTGCGCCGTGCGGCCTTCCGGGCCGAACACGTCGCGCACCACGTGAAACGCGACGTCGCGCGCGGCTAATTTATCGGGGACGCTCGAGGCGTTCAAGAGGTGCTCACCATATCGCGCTTGATGCGTTCGCCGCGCGAGCGTGCGTATGCCTCGCCCGTCATCGCGCCGCGGCCGGCGGGGACGATCTTCTCGAGGACGACGAAGCCGCTGCCCGTCGCGACGAAGCCGCCCGAGAACGAGCCGGGCTCGAGAGCCGCGAGGCGCACGCTATCGACGTTTCCGCGGAGATCCTGCGGTTCGAGAACGCGTGCCGCCAGGATCTTCACCGGCGCGTCGTCGCCCGCGAACTGCGCGCGGGCGCCGGGTGCGGGCGAGAGCGAGCGGATACGGTCGACGACGGCGCGTGCCGGTGCCTGCCAATCGATCTCGAGATCGGCCTTCGTCAGCGGACGCGTCAGCGTGCGCGCCGCTTCGGCTTCCGATCCGAGCAGCGCCTGCGGGACGTGCCGATGACGACCGGACGCGATGTCGCTCAGCGCGCGAGCCAGCAATTCGGCGCCGAGCGCCGCGTAACGATCGTGCAACTGGCCGTAGGTCTCGTGCAGACCGATCGCCGAGCGCTCCGCGAGCACCACGTCGCCCGTGTCCATCCCCGCGTCCATGACGATGATCGACACGCCGCCATCGGCGACACCGTCGCGCAATTGCGATTGCAGCGGCGTCGCACCGCGATAGAGCGGCAGTATGCTCGGGTGCACGTTGAGCGCGCCGAGACGCGGCAAATCCAAGATCGCTTGCGGCACGATCTTGCCGTACGACGCGACCGCGAAAACGTCGGCGTGTGCCGCGGCGAGCACCACGAGGATGTCGCGCAGCCGCTCCGGTTCCACCGTCGGAATCCCGAGCTCTCGCGCCGCGACCTTCACGGGCGTCGGTTGCAGCTTGTGACCGCGGCCGGCGGGCCGATCGGGCTGCGTCACGACGAGCGTGCACGAGACGCGATCGGCGAACGTTCGTAACGCCGGCACCGCGAATTCGCTCGTGCCGAAGAAGACGCCCGTCAGGCGTGCGGCGCTAGACAGGTGCGGTTGCGGCTTCGGCGTTCCGTTCGAGTGCGGCGCCTTCCGCCTCGACCTCGGCGAGCGCCGCCTTCTCTTCTTCGGTGACCGCGGGACGAATGTTCTGCGCTTTGTCCGTGTACAAGATCCCGTCGAGATGATCCATCTCGTGCTGCAAGCAGCGGCCGAAGAGGCCCGTGCCGACGAGTTCGATCTTCTTGCCGTGCCGGTCGAATCCGGAGCAAACGACGCGCTCGTGACGCTTGAGATCGCCGATCATGCCGGGCACCGAAAGGCAGCCCTCGATCGAATCGATCTCGCCCTCAACGGTGGTGAACTTCGGGTTGACGACCACGAAGGGTCCGAATTCCCCATCCTCGTCGTCGAGGTCGACCACGAAGAGGCGCTTGCTGATATTGATCTGCGGCGCGGCGAGACCGATGCCCGGGGCATGGTACATCGTCTCGAACATGTCGTCGATCATTTGCTGGAACATGGGATCGTCGAGCTCTCGCAGGTCGACCTTCTTGGCGACCTTGCGGAGCGTGGGATGCCCGTCGGTGATAATCTCGCGAATATAGGCCATCTGCGCCCATTATAACACTAGAAGGCCACCCAGGTTGCGCCCGCGCCAGGAGCCCGCGAGTGCGGGCTCGGGGGGGAACGGGGGCCCTCGCCGCCCCGTTTTTAAACTCGCAAGCCCCGAGTACTACAAAATGTACGTGCTGAGATTGGCGCTATCGACGATCTTTTCGAGGCGGGCCTTCACGTAGTCGGCGTCGACCACCACGGGGCCGTTGTCCTCGGGGGCTCCGAAGGAGACGTCCTCCAGGAGGCGTTCCAGGACCGTGTGGAGGCGGCGCGCGCCGATGTTCTCGGTCTGCTCGTTGACCTGCATCGCGTAGGTGGCGAGCTGGCGAATGCCGTCGGGCGCGAACGAGACCTCCACGCCCTCGACGCCGAGCAGCGCCTTGTACTGCTCCGTCAGCGCGTTCCGCGGCTGGGTGAGGATCGTCTCGAAGTCGTCGACCGAGAGCGAGTCGAGCTCCACGCGAATCGGAAAGCGACCCTGGAGCTCGGGAATGAGATCCGAGGGCTTGCTCATGTGGAACGCGCCGGCCGCGATGAAGAGGACGTGGTCGGTTTTGATCGGCCCGTGCTTCGTTGCGACCGTGCTGCCCTCGACGATCGGGAGAATGTCGCGCTGCACGCCCTCGCGCGAAACGTCGGGGCCGCGCCCTTCGCGCCCCGCGACCTTGTCGATCTCGTCGATGAAGATGATCCCGTTTTCGCCGGCGCGGCGAATCGCTTCGCGTTTCACGGCGTCCATGTCGACGAGCTTCTGCGCTTCTTCTTGCGCGAAAATGCGGCGCGCCTCGGCGACGGTCACGCGCTTGCGCGTCTTTTTCTTCGGGAGTAGGCCACCGAGCATCTCGCCCATGTCTTGGCCGCCGCCCATCGACGGATCCATTCCGCCGAGCATGCCCGCTGGAAGTTGCTGCGATTCTTCGACATCGATATCGACGAGCCGCACGTCGTAGAAACCGCGCAGCACGTCGGAGCGCGCGCTATCGCGCACCGTTCGCGCTTCGTCAGGAGCGGCGGACGTCGCCGTCGCGGGACCCGGCTGCGCGTGTGCGGCCGCGGGTTGCTGGTAACCGCTTCCGAAAATGGAGCCGAGCGTTTGTGCGAACGCGTTCATCGGTTGTGCGGCACTCGGAGGCCGCGTTTCCGGATGCAAAAGGTCGATGATGCGCTCGACCGCGGCGGCGTCGGCCGCTTCGCGAACGTCGTCTTGCCGTTCTTCTTGCACCATCCGGATCGCCGCTTCGACGAGATCGCGCACCATCGACTCGACGTCGCGCCCCACGTAACCGACCTCGGTATACTTCGTGGCTTCGACTTTCACGAACGGCGCGCCGGCGAGCGTTGCGAGGCGCCGCGCGATTTCGGTCTTGCCGACGCCGGTCGGGCCGATCATCAGGATGTTCTTCGGAATGATTTCGCCGCGCATCTCGCCGCCGAGTTGCTCGCGGCGATAGCGATTGCGCATCGCGATCGCGACGGCGCGTTTCGCGTTCGCTTGGCCGACGATATAGCGGTCGAGTTCGGCGACGATCTGGCGCGGTGTGAGTGCGGAAACGGAGGTGTTCACCTCAGTCACTTCGGCGCGGCGGGTCGGCTTCCGGTTCCACGGGCTCCGCGCGCTCGGTCGGCGCGGTCAGGAACGTGCCGTTCGGAAAGAGTCCGTCGTACACGGTCGGGAGCGGTGCGTAGGGGACGTTGCGTGCGCGAGCGAGACCCGCCCGCACCAGGTTGGTCAGCACTCAAAGCATCAGCCGAGCGCCTCCGCCAGCTCGTCGTACAGATACGCCATCGTCTCGATGCCGCCGAAGAATTGCGCGAGATCGAATTTCTCGTTGGGCGCGTGGATCGCGTCGTCCGGCAGCCCGACGCCGATCAACACCTGCGGTAAGTGCAGGATGCGATCGAAGCTCGAGACCGGACCGATGGTGCCGCCCGTGCCGATGAAGACGGGCGGCTTGCCGAAGCCGCGCTCCATCGCGCGTGCCGCCGCGCCGACCGCGGGATGCTCGCGCGACGTCGTGACCGCGCGCACGTCGCCATCGTCTTCGATCTCGACGCGGATGCCGGCCGGAGCGACGCGCTCGAGATGCTCGCGCACCGCGCGCTTCACGTGGTGCGGATCCTGATCGCCGACGAGTCTCGCCGAGATCTTCGCGCGCGCGAAACTCGGAACGATCGTCTTGCCACCCGGGCCTTGGTAGCCGCCGTAGATGCCGTTGAGCTCGAGCGTGGGGCGGAACCACATGCGTTCGAGCGGGATGCGCTCGCGTTCGCCACCCACGAGTGCGGGCACGCCGAGTGCGGCCGCTTCTTTCGCGACGTCGAACGGCAACGCCGCAAGCTCCGCGCGTTCGCTCGCGCCGAGCTCGGGAACGCCGTCGTAGAATCCCGGAACGGCGACGCGACCCGCGTCGTCGCGCAGCGTCGAGATCATGCGCGCGAGCGCCTCGATCGGATTGACGACGAGGCCGCCGAAATAGCCGGAGTGCAGATCGCTCGTGGGGCCGCTCACCGTCACTTCCCAGTGTACGAGCCCGCGTAGCGACACGGTGAGCGACGGCACGTCCTCGGCGAACACCGCCGTATCGGAGACCACGACGACGTCGCAGGCGAGCCGCTCTTTCTCGCGCGCGAGAAACGCCTCGAAGCTTGGCGACCCGATCTCTTCTTCGCCTTCCACCACGACCTTCACGTTGATCGGCAGCGAGCCGCGCGTGCGCAGGTGCGCCTCGAGCGCGGCGAGATGCATCAGGACTTGACCTTTATCGTCGACCGAACCGCGACCGTAGATCTTACCGTCGCGCACGGTGCCTTCGAACGGCGGCGACGTCCACAGCGCGACCGGATCTTCGGGTTGCACGTCGTGATGGCCGTAGACGAGCACGGTCGGTGCGCCCGGCGCGTGGAGCCACGATCCGTAGGCGACCGGTAAGCCGTCCGTCTCCAAGACCGCGGCATCCGTGAGGCCGGCGGCGCGCATCCGTGCGACGACCGCTTCCGCCGAGCGACGAACCTCCGCATGCCGTGCGGGGTCCGCCGAAACGGACGGGCACGCGATCCACGTCTTGAGCTCGTCGAGATACCGTTCCCGATTGTCGCGGATGAATTCGATCGTGTCCTGCGTCGTGATCATCGTGTCTTCTTCGCGAGCGCGGTCGCTCAGACCACCTCGACCACGATATCGTCGTTCGTGTAGATGTCGATGCGCCCGGCGACTTCGAGCGCGGCGCGCGCGATCGTCTCGGCTTCGAGATCGCTATGACGCACGAGCGCCATCGCCGCCGCTTGCGCGTAGGGGCCGCCGCTGCCGATCGCCGCGATCCCGTCGTCGGGTTCGATCACGTCGCCGTTGCCGCTGAGCACGAAGAGATGGTCGGCCGTTCCGACCACGAGCAACGCTTCGAGGCGCCGCAGCGCGCGATCTTGGCGCCAATCCTTTGCGAGCTCGACCGCCGCGCGCACGATGTTGTTTTTATACTCGGCAAGCTTGCCTTCGAATTTTTCGAGCAGCGTGATCCCATCGGCCGCGCTGCCGGCGAACCCGGCGAGCACCGCACCACCGGCGATACGGCGCACCTTGTGCGCGCCGTGTTTCATGATCGTCTTGTCGAACGTCACCTGACCGTCGCCCGCGATCGCGAGCTTGCCGTTGCGGCGGACGGCCAAGATGGTGGTGGAGCGAATGCGCATCCCCGCCATTCCAACGCGGCGAGCGCGGGCACCTCGGGTCTCGCCGTTAGACCGGCGCGGCCTCGCGGCGCTCTTCGAGTGCGGCGCGCCAAACGTCGAGATGGGCGAGCGCGCGGTCGGCGAGGGCGCGGCGCCGTTCGCGCTTGTCGCGAATCGGCTTGCCGGCGAGCGGCGAGAAGAACGTCCAGCTGACGTTCGCGGGTTGGAAGTCGTCCGTCTGTTCGTTTTGCAGGTGGGCGACGACCGCGCCGAGCGCCGTATCCGCGGGCACGGGAACGGGCGCTTCGCCACGCAGCGCACGCGCCGCCGCCGTGCCCGCGATCAAGCCGCACGCAGCCGCTTCGACGTATCCTTCGGCGCCCGTGATCTGCCCCGCGAGCCACACGTTCTCCGCACCGCGCAGTCGCAGATCGGCGGTCAGGTAACGCGGCGCATCGACGAACGAGTTGCGATGCATCACGCCGAGGCGAATCCACTCCGCATTCGCGAGGCCCGGAAGTTTTCCGAACGCTTCTTTTTGCGCGGGCCACGTGAGGCGCGTCTGAAAGCCGACGAGATTGTACGCCGTGCCCGCCACGTCTTCTTTGCGCAGCTGTACCACGGCGTACGGCGCGAGGCCCGTGCGCGGGTCGCGCAGCCCGACGGGTTTGAGGGGGCCGTAGCGCATCGCGTCTTCGCCGCGCATCGCCATCTCTTCGATCGGCAAGCAGCCTTCGAAATACGGTGCCTTCCCGCCGGCAGCATCCGCTTCGAATTCTTTGGGCGAGTGCTTCGGGAGCTCGCACAGGTCGCGCACGAACGTGAGATACTGCTCGCGATCGAGCGGAATGTTGAGATAGTCTTCGCCCGGGCCCTTGTCGTAGCGCGACTTCGCGTACATCTGCGAGAGATCGAGCGACTCGGTCGCCACGATCGGCGACGCGGCGTCGTAGTAGTGCAAGCGAACGCGGGATCCGTTCGCGTGCGCGATGCGCGAGAGCAACGCGTCGAGCGACTGCGAGAGGCGCTCGCCCGGAAGCGGACCGCACGCGACGATCGTCGGCACGTCCGGATCGATCGCGTTCACTTCCTCGCGCACGATCCGCACGCGCGGCTCCGCCGCGAGGCGCGACTCGACGATTCCCGAGAACACGTCGCGGTCGACGGCGAGCGCTCCGCCCGCCGGAACCGCCGCTTCACGCGCGCTCGTGACGATCAGCGAATCCATGCGCGCGAGCTCTTCTTTAAGCAGGCCGACCGCGTTTTCGAGCGACGCGCCGCGCAGCGAATTGCTGCACACGAGTTCCGCGAAACGGTCCGTCTTGTGCGCGGGGCCGCTCGCGTGCGGCCGCATCTCGAAGAGATCGACCTCGATGCCGCGTCGCGCCGCTTGCCACGCGGCCTCGCAACCGGCAAGCCCGGCTCCGATCACGCGTAGTCGCGCCGCGCTCATACTTCGACCGTATCCGGCTCCCGCTCGTCGGCAGCTTCCACGGCCTCGCTCGACTCCGCGGCCGCGCCGATCGCGCTCGTGTCGTGCTCCTTATCCGCGGAACATTCGAACGTGACGGTCCCACGCTTCGACTTCGCGGTAACGTACGCGCCGCACACCGGGCACGGCTCGGGAACCACGCGATCCCACGAGACGAAGTCGCACGCCGGGTAGTTCGCACACCCGTAGAACGTTCGGCCGCGCCGCGACTTGCGTTCGACGATCTTGCCGCCGTCTTTGGGACAGATCGCGCCCGTGTCTTTGAGAATCGGCTTGGTCGTCTTGCACTCGGGATAGCCCGAGCACGAGATGAAGCGTCCGAAGCGACCGGTCTTGATGACCATCGGCTTGCCGCAGTTGACGCAGATCTCGTCGGTCGGTTCGTCCTTGAGCTCGAGCTTCGGAAGCTTCTTCTCCGCCTCTTCGAGCTCGTGTGCGAACGGGCCGTAGAACTGGCGCAGAACGTCGACCCAGTCCATCTTGTGGTCTTCGACTTGGTCGAGCTCGCTCTCCATTTTCGCGGTGTACGCGAGGTCCATGATGTCTTTGAAATGCTCGGCGAGCAGATCGTTCACGGACTTGCCGATGTCGGTCGGGCGGAAGCGCCGATCGACTTGCTCCACGTACTGGCGCGCCTGAATCGTCTCGACGATCGAGCTGTACGTCGACGGGCGCCCGATGCCGTTTTCCTCGAGAGCTTTGACGAGCGTCGCTTCCGTGAAGCGCGGCGGCGGCTCCGTGAAATGCTGCTTCGGGAGAATCGATTCTTTCTCGAGCGATTCGCCCTTCTCGAGCTGCGGAAGCATCACGCGGCCCTTGGCCTTCGTGCCCGGAGCGGCCGCCGGATCCGCGGCCTCGTCGTCCTTGCCTTCTTCGTAGACCTTCGTGTAGCCGGCGAATTTCAGCACGCTGCCGCTCGCGCGGAACGCATAGCGCGTCGAGCCGCGCACGGGTGTCGCCGCGATGTCGACCGACGTCTGGTCGTAGACGGCCGCGGCCATCTGCGATGCGACGAAACGCTCCCAGATCAGCGTGTAGAGCCGCAGTTCGTCGCGCTTGAGAACGCCCGCGAGCGATTCCGGCGTCCGCGTGACGGAGGTCGGCCGGATCGCTTCGTGCGCGTCCTGTGCGCCTTCGCGGACTTTGAATTGCTTGGAGCCGCCGTAGAATTCCGGCCCGTAGGTCTGCTCGATGAACGCCTTCGCCGCTTCGCGCGCGCCGTCGGAAATGCGCGTCGAGTCCGTGCGCATGTAGGTGATCAGGCCCTGCGTGCCCTCGCTGCCGAGGTCGACGCCCTCGTAAAGCGATTGCGCCGTCTGCATCGTCTTGCGGACGCGGAACTTCAGTTTGCGCGAGGCTTCTTGCTGGATCGTCGACGTCGTGAACGGCGCCGCGGCGTTGCGTCGCGTCTCACGCTGCTTGACGCTCGTGACCGCGAACGCGGCATCTTGGAGATCCGCCACGATCTGGTCGGCGCGACCGCCGTTATCCACATCGAACTTCTCGCCGTCGATCTCCACGAGCGACGCCGAGAACGTCGGCGGCCCCGCGTGCTTGGCGAGCAACGCGTCGATCGTCCAGTATTCGCGGGCGACGAACGCTTCGATCTCGCGCTCGCGATCCACGACGAGCTTCACGGCCACCGACTGCACGCGGCCGGCCGAAAGTCCGCTGCGAACTTTGGCCCAGAGCAGCGGCGAGATCTTGTAGCCCACGAGGCGATCGAGGACGCGCCGCGCCTGCTGCGCGTTGACGCGGTCCATGTTGATCGCATGAGCCTCGTCGATCGCCTTGAGGGCCGCTTCCTTCGTGATCTCGTGGAGTTCGATGCGTTTCGGGTTCTCGAGCTTGAGAATCTCGGCGAGATGCCACGCGATCGCTTCGCCCTCACGATCGGGGTCGGTCGCGAGGAAAACGTCGCTAGCCGACTTGCTCGCGCTCTTGAGCTCTTTGATCACGTCGCCCTTACCTTTAATGGTAAGGTACCGGGGCGTGAAGTCACCGCTCTCGACGTCGACGCCGAGCGTGCTCTTTGGCAGGTCGCGCACGTGTCCCACCGATGCCTTGACGACGAACTTCGCCGGCAAGAACTTCTTGATCGTGCGCGCCTTCGTCGGCGATTCGACGATGATCAGCGGCTTCTTCAAACTCTCCTCATCTCTCGTTCCATCGGCACAAAGTCCGAAGAAAACGCCCTAAGTATAGCTCCGCCGTCAAGCGGGGTGCAAAATTCGGCCCCGTTTTCGCGCGCGCGCGCGAGCGCGCGCGCTCTCGAATCTTGCATAAATCGCGCACGCGGTATAAGATGCATCCAAAGACGTTGGCCTCGGCCGACGTTTCCACGCATCGATCGTTCCGCTGCAGCGGACGAGGAGGATCAGTTGGACGAAGTTACTACCGAGCCCGGCGCGGAAGCCGTGCCGGCGCCGGTGGCAAAGCCGGCCCGTAAGAAGTCTGCCAAGAAGAAAAAAGCGGTAAAGAAGACCGCGAAGAAGGCCGGCGCGAAGAAAAAGACCGCCAAGAAAACCGCGAAAAAGACGGCCAAAAAGAAGTCCGCTAAGAAGACGGCCGTGAAGAAAACCGCGAAGAAAAAGACCGCCAAGAAGTCTGGCGCGAAGAAGAAAACGGCCAAGAAGAAGACCGTAAAGAAGGCGGCCGCCAAGAAAAAGACGGCGAAAAAGTCCGCCGCCAAGAAGAAAACGGCCAAAAAGAAGACGGCCAAAAAGAAAAAGAAGTAACATCGAAAGAGGGCGGTCGCAGCAGCGATCGCCCTCTTCTTTTCTCTCTCGACGAACGCTACGCGAGCGCGGCGGGAGCGGCCGTGAGGTCGGGCGCGTTGCCGTTGTGTTCCTCGACCCAATGGCACGCCGCGACGTGATTCGGTGCGTACGTCTTGAGCGCCGGGACCTCGACCCGGCAGCGGTCGAACGCAACGGGGCAGCGCGTGTGAAAGCGGCAGCCCGAGGGCGGGTTCACCGGTGAGGGAATGTCGCCCGTCAACAAGATGCGCTTGCGCCGCGATTCCACGGCCGGGTCCGGAATCGGGATCGCCGAGAGTAGCGCCCGGCTGTACGGATGGAGCGGATTCTCGTAGAGATCGTCGCGGTCCGCGATCTCGACGATCTTGCCGACATACATCACGGCCACGCGCGTGGAGATGTGGCGCACGACCGAGAGGTCGTGCGCGATGAAGAGAAATGTCAGGCCGAACTGCTGTTGGAGATCTTGCAGCAGGTTGATGACCTGCGCTTGGATCGAGACGTCGAGCGCTGAGACGGGCTCGTCGGCAACGATGAACTTCGGATCGACCGCGAGCGCGCGGGCGATGCCGATACGCTGACGCTGGCCGCCCGAAAATTCGTGTGGATAACGGTTCGCGTGGTAGGGCTGCAAGCCGACGAGCCGGAGCAGATCTTGAACGCGCGCCTCGGCGTCCTTGCCCTTCGCGAGATTGTGAATGCGCAGCGGTTCCGAGATGATGTCGCCGACCGTCATGCGCGGGTTGAGCGACGCGTACGGGTCCTGGAAGATGATCTGCATCTCCTTACGGAGCATGCGCGACTCTTCGCGTTTGAGTTCGAGGATGTTCCGCCCGTTGAAGATCACCTCGCCCTTCGTCGCGGGCAAGAGGTTGAGGACCACGCGGCCCGCCGTCGTCTTGCCGGAGCCGGATTCGCCCACGAGCCCGAGCGTCTCGCCCGCCTTGATCGTGAAATCGATGCCGTCGACGGCCTTCACGTCGCCGACGTGGCGCGAGAGTATGCCCGCATTGATCGGAAAATACTTGTAGAGGTCGCGGACCTCGAGCAGGTCGGGTGCGTTCGGAGCGACGCTCATTCCGCCACCACCGCGGGCGCAGACTCGACCGGCAAGCGGCGTTCGCCGGCCGTCTTCTCGTTGTAGAGCTCGCATCGCGCGACGTGACCGTTGCCGAAATCGTAGAGCGGCACCGCGGTCTCACACGCGGGCATGCGGTACGAGCAGCGCGGTGCGAACGCACAGCCGGGTGGGAGCCTCAGAAGATTCGGCGGCTGGCCTTCGATCGGCACGAGCCGCGACGACTTCTTCTCGTCGAGCCGTGGAAGCGATGCGAGGAGGCCCATCGTGTACGGATGCTTCGGCGACGCGAAGATCTGCTCGGCCGTCCCGTACTCCACGAGATTGCCGGCGTACATCACGAGCACGTACTTGCACGTTTCCGCGACGACGCCGAGGTCGTGCGTGATCATCACGATCGCCGAGCCGAGGCGCTGCTGCATCTCGTTCATCAGGTCGATTATCTGCGCCTGAATTGTCACGTCGAGCGCCGTCGTGGGCTCGTCTGCGATCAGCACGTCGGGGTCGCACGAGAGCGCCATCGCGATCATCACGCGCTGGCGCATGCCGCCGGAGAGCTGGTGCGGATATTCGCGCACGCGCTTCTCCGGAAGCGGAATACGCACGAGGCGCAGCATGTCGATCGTTTTCGCCAGCGCGTCTTTCTTGCCGAGCTTGAGGTGGAGCCGCACGGCCTCCGAAATCTGATCGCCCACCGTCAGAACCGGATTGAGAGACGTCATCGGATCCTGGAAGATCATCGCGATATCTTTGCCGCGAATCTTCCGCATCTCGGCCTCGCTCTTCTCGAGCAAGTTCTGGCCGCGAAGCGTGATCGTGCCGCCCTCGATACGCCCGGGCGGCATCGGAATGAGACGCATGATCGAAAGCGCGTTGACCGATTTCCCCGATCCGGACTCGCCGACGATCCCGAGCGTCGACCCGCTCTCGACCGAGTACGTCAGTCCGTTCACCGCGCCGACAAAACCATCGTCGGTTTTGAACCCGACGCGAAGACCGTGAACCTCGAGTAACGCCAAGTAAACTCCGCTTTATTTACAACGCATCGCTGCGACAGTGAGCCCGCGAGTGCGGGCTCGGGGGGGGATCGGGGGGCTTCGCCGCCACGATTTTCAATGCGGCTATACTTTCTTAGATTCCGGTGATGCTGAGGATGACTGCGAAAAAGACCATGCCGATTGCGACGTAGCTCGTCAGGCGCGCGAGTTGCTGATCGAAGCCGAGGCGCGGGCGATAGGCCGATTCCACACGTCCTCCAATCGTTCCGGAAAGCCCCTCTTGCTTCGTCGTTTGAAAGGCTAACAGAACGATGAGGCCCACGGCCAAAATGAGAAAGATCGCCGCGAACGTGTGCGTGAGCCACGGCGCGTTCGTGGCGAGCGTCGACTTGTGGGCGTACTGAAACGCCTGCAGTTGCTTGAGCAAGTCGGGCGAGAGCGTCGCGTTCGCGCTCGGCAACTTTTGGGTGAGGCCGGTCGCTGCCTTGGCGCCCACCGCGCCCGCAGGGGCCGGCGTCGCGAGCTGCGCGAGAATCGTTACGGGGGAAAGTGTCACGGTGCGGTACGGTACTCCAAGCGGAAGCCGGGCGCTCTCGAAGACAGGCTTCTCATACGACGCCCCGACCGACGTCGATTCGACGGCCGGGGGTAACGTGCCTCGGCGCTTCCGGGCCTAGGCTCGCGAGGCGGCGGCCGCTTCGGAACTGCGAACCCGCGCCGCCACGTTCTCGGCCGAGAGGCCGAAGCTCGCACGCTGGTTCGGCTGCTTGTCGTGCTGGATCAGGATGTTCGGCACGCCGATCCGCTCGATCGTAACGCCGAGGTCGCGGTCCGCGGCGAACTCGACCACGGCCGAGCCGAAGCCGCCGGCAAGCGAATGTTCCTCGAGCGTGATGAACTTGCGATGCGTCTGCGCGAGCTCCACCAGAAGCGCCTCGTCGAGCGGCGCGACGAAACGCATGTTCACGACGGTCGGTTTGGCGCCATCGGGGCACAGGTCGTACGCGTCGAGCGCGACGTCGCACGTGTTGCCGAGCGCGAGCAACGCGACGCCCGAGCCCTCACCCTCGCGCAGCACTTCCGCGCGACCGTGAACGATCGGCGCGGGCGCTTCGAGATGGTTGCCTTGCGAGTTCCCGCGCGGGTAGCGGATCGCAACCGGCGTGCCGAGCGAGAGCGCGTGCTCGAGCATCGGCTGCACTTCGGCCTCGATGCGCGGCGCCATGATCGTCATGAACGGCAGCGTGCGGAGGAACGCGATATCGTAGAGCCCCATATGCGTCGGACCATCGTCGGCAGCGACGCCCGCGCGGTCCATGCAGAGCACGACGGGAAGATTCTGGATCACGATATCGTGCACGACCTGATCGTACGCGCGTTGCATGAACGTCGAATAGATCGCGACGACGGGTTTGAGGCCCGAGGTCGCGGCGCCGGCGGCGAAGCACACGCCGTGCGCTTCCGCGATACCGACGTCGAAGTACCGATCCGGATGCTTCTTCGCGAAGCGCTTGAGCTGCGTGCCGTCGGGCATCGCCGCGGTGATCGCGATGATGCGGCGGTCGCGGTCGGCGAGCGTCGTGAGCCCGTCGGCGAACGCCTCGGAGAACGTCGGCCGCGCGCTCGATTTGAATTCGATCTTGCCGTTCTCGAGCTCGAAGGGACCGACGCCGTGGAACGTGCGCTTGTCGAGCTCGGCCGGTTCGAAGCCTTTGCCCTTGACCGTGCGTACGTGCAGCAGCACGGGGCCTTGAATCTTGCGCGCGTTCGAAATTACTTCGACGAGCGTATCGTAGTCGTGACCGTCGATCGGCCCGATGTAGCGGAAGCCCATCTCTTCGAAGATCACGGCCGTCTTGGGCTCGCTCGTGACCATGCGCATCCCGGCTTCTTCCGCCGTGGAGAGAGCCTTGCGCGCGGTATCGCCGAAGGGCACGCGGCCGAGAATGTCCTTGACCTTTTCGCGCGCCGCGTTGAACAGCGGCTTCGAGCGAAGCGTGCCGAGGTACTTATCCATCGCACCGACGTTGGGCGCGATCGACATCTCGTTGTCGTTGAGGATCACGATGAAATTCGTCTTGAGCTGGCCCGCGTTGTTGATCGCTTCGAACGCGAGCCCGCCCGTGAGCGCGCCGTCGCCGATGATCGCGACGACCGTCTCGTCGGTGCCCGCGAGGTCGCGCGCCTGCGCCATGCCGAGGGCCGCGGAGATCGACGTGGATGCGTGGCCCGCACCGAAGGCATCGTACTCGGATTCCGAGCGCATCGCGAAACCGCTGAGGCCGCCGCCCTTGCGAATCGTCATGATGCGATCGGCACGACCCGTCAACATCTTGTGGACGTAGATCTGGTGGCTCACGTCCCACACGATCTTGTCCTTCGGCGCATCGAGCACTTTATGGAGTGCGAGCGAGAGCTCCACGACGCCGAGATTCGGCCCGAGATGGCCGCCGTTTTTCGAACACGCCTCCACCAGCTGTTCGCGAATTTCGGCAGCGAGGGGATCGATATCCGTACGCGGGAGAGCCTTCAAATCGCGAGGTGAAGCGATACGCTCGAGAATCATGATTTAGTACCGTTTTGACGAGCGGCACCCCAAGCCCCGCCCACGCGATGCGCCATCCGACAAAAGGGGCATCGGGTACACCCGGTGCAAGGTAAGCGACCATGCAGACCGTGCCGGCGCCGACGCGACCGACGCCCGTGGGCTCGAGCCGGCGACGCCGCGTTCTCACGGATTTGGCGCGCATCTTCTCCACGATCTGTAACCCGTTCGTGACGGCGCTCGTGCTTTTCGTCATCATCGCACACCAGCTCGCGACCGACACGCCCACGTTCTGGAAGCTGCTCTTCACGAGCACGATCTTCACGTCGATCGGGCCGATGCTCTACGTGCTGTGGCTCTACAGCACGGATCGGATCGCGGACCTCGACATGTCCGTGCGCTCCGAGCGCGAGCGCGTGTTCTTCGTGTTCGTCGTGTTCTACGCGATGGGGACGCTCGTGCTCTGGCTCTTCCACGCCCCGCCTCTGTTGACGGCGACGATGGCCGGATACACGGCGGCCTCGCTCGTGGTGCAATACATCACACGTTACTGGAAGATCTCGACGCACGCGCTCGGTATCACCGCGCCCCTGGTCGTGATGGTGTATCTTTACGGCTTGCAACCGGTGCCGTTTCTCGTCTTGATTCCGCTCGTCGGCTGGTCGCGCGTATGGTTGCGCGCGCACACGGTGCTGCAGGTCGTGGCGGGCACGGCACTCGGCGCGTTCTCGGTACTGTTCTTCTTCCGCGTCTTCCATCTGATATGACGCTCGGGAAAATCTGGTTGTGAAGGCGATCCGCATCGAGTTGCTGATCGCGACGCTCGCGTTGCTCGCGAGCGCTGCGGCGAGCGTCGCGACCGTCATCCAGACGAGCGTCGTCGGAAGACAGTTAAGCGCGTCCGTCTGGCCGTACCTCACGATCGAAAACACGACGTCCACGACGGAAGGCAGCGTCGCCATCGTCAATCAGGGGCTCGGCCCCGCAATCATTCAGGATGCATCGCTGACCGTCGGCGGCAAGCGCTACACCCACTGGGGCGGTGCGATCCGCGCCATCTTTGCCTCCGTCGATCCTCGGATCTCACGACCGACGTATTCGGGAACGGAGTACACGTTCGGCTACGGAAGCGTCGTGCGCGCGGGCGAGTCGGCCCGGATCATCGACGTCCGGTCGAGCGTCCTCTTTGCGAAACCACTTCCGGTTTCCGCGAGCCCGCTATTGTCGATTTGTTATTGCTCGATTCTCCAGCAGTGTTGGATCGTCGACGAAGTTTCGACCGGCCAGCCGCGTTCCGTTCGAGAATGCGACAACGACGCTTCGACCATTCAAACGAACTGAATGACTCGCTAGCGGGAGACCTAGCGTCGAGCTAGCGTCGCCGACACGTGCTCGATCGAGTCGCGTTCGTTCGCTCCGAGCGTTTCGAGCGCGCGTCGGAACGGCGCGAGCACGCCCGTCGTAAGGTAGCGCGTGGCGCCGCTGCCGACGTCGCCAGCGTGAAGTCGAGCGAACGCCGCGGCACGTTCCGCCTGCGCGAGCGCTGGATCGATACGTAACACGTTTGCTCCGAGCACCGCCGCGAATTCATCGTCGAGCAACGGATAGTGCGTGCAGGCGAGAACGAGCGCGTCGATCTCCGTGAATCCGGCCACGGCATCCGCGACCGCATCGCGCGCGAGCGGACCGGAGAGCGTACCGGCTTCGACCAACGGCACGAGTCGGGGCGCCGCGATCTCTTCGACGTGCACGTCGCGGTCGCGCGCGCGAATCGCGTTCCCATACGCGCCGCTACGCGTCGTTGCAGCGGTCGCAAGCACGCCGACGCGACGCGCGCCGGATGCCGCAACGGCTTCCGCAGCCGCGTCGATCAAATCGAGAATCGGAATGCCCGCATCGGGCCACCCGCGTTCAGCCGCGATCGCACACGTGGTGTTGCAGCCCATCACGATCGCATCCGCACCGGCCGTCGCGAGATACGCGACGTTCTGCGCGAGCAAGCCCGCGAGATCGTCCGTCGTTCGATCGCCATACGGCACGTGTGCTTGATCCGCGAGAAACACGATGTCGACGTTCGGCAAGAGCGCGCGCACGCGTCGCACCACGGTAAGGCCGCCGAGCCCCGAGTCGAAGATCCCGAGGATCACTCCGCGGCCGCCGAGCCGTTCGAACTCACGGGCGCGCCGGGGGTCGCGTAGTCGCCGACGCCGTTCGCGATGCCGACCGCGATCTTCTGGAGGAACGCATCGGTCTTGAGCAATTGGGCGTCGCCCGGATTCGAGAGGAACGCCATCTCGACGAGGATCGCCGGCGCCGTGGTGTGGTGGATCACGTAGAAGTTCTCTTTGCGAATGCCGTCGTCGGCGGTCGGGAGGCTCGCGGCGAGCCGCGCGTGGACGGCGTCGGCGAGCCCGTAAGAATCCGATTTGTAATAGTACGTCGTGGTTCCGCTCAGTTCGCTCGTCGTAAAGCTGTTCGTGTGGATGCTGATGAAGAGTCGGGCGCCGGCCTGGTTCGCGACGTCGCAGCGCGCCTGCAGTTCGTCATGCGCGGAGTCGTTCGGCGCGAACACGTCCACGTCGGTTTCTCGCGTCATCTTCACGAGCCAGCCGCGCGCGGTCAGCAGCGCCTTCACGCGCCGCGCGACGTCGATATTGAGATCCTTTTCGACGAGCCCGTTATGCATCGCGCCATCGTCGCTTCCACCGTGGCCGGGGTCGAGCACGATCAGGCGCGGATTCGTGCCCACCGGCAGCGGCGCGCCGAACTTCCATGCCGACGGCGCCGGCGGCTGGTCGGCCGGCGCGGCTGCGACGACCGCAGGCAGCGGGACGATCGACGTCACGAGTTTGCCGCCCGCAAGTTCGCCAAGCCCGACGCGAAGCGGCGCGAGATCGTCGAGCCGATCGACGGCGATCGTCAGACCGGTGCTCGTCGCCACGAGGTTCACGATGCGCGGCGTCGCGAGCGTCATCGCCACACGAACCGTCGGCAAATGATCGTTCGGACCCACGAAGCCTTTCACACGCAACGTTTGCACCGCATCGCTCGTGACCGGAATGTCTTGCGGGTCGATCCCGAGCGTCGCCGGCTTGAGGTCGACGTACCAGCGATTGTCGCTGAGCCGATGCCACTCGTACGTCACGGGTCCCGCGATCGCGACGTCGACGTTGAGGGCATCGCCTTCGGGATCCGCATCCACGTTGCTCACCGTCGCCGTCGCAAGTCCGAGCGCCGTCGGCGTCGGTCCGCTCGCGGGAACGACGGCCACGGGCGTCGCTTGCGCCGTCGTCGGGGCCGCGGTCGCGAGCGTCGGCTCCGCGGGTTGCGCGACCGGTACCGCGGCGACGGTCGCCACTCCCGCACCCGGTATCGGCGTTCCCGCGAGCGCCACGCCCGCCGGCGCGAATGCGATCGAGAGCGCGTTCGCCGAATCGCCCGGTACGAGCGCCCGGTTCGCACTCGGCGCGACCTCGAACGAGACGGTCGTCGTTGGATTGCGCGACGTCCCCGATGCGGAGATCGTCACGCCGTTCAACGCGGCGCCGGGAATGTCGCGCGTCGGTTCGAGCGTCGACGAGATACCCGTGAATACGAGCGTCACGCGATCGTCGCCATCGTCACTCGTCCGCTTGAAATGTAACGGCGACGCGCCGCGCACGGTCACCGTCGTCACGCGGCCAGCCTGACGAACCTCGAGCGCCGCGATCTGCGGCTGAAGCACGGTCGCATCGCCGTCGAGAATCGGAACGACGTAGAGCGCCCGCGCGAGGTCGGCGAACGGCAGATACGCCGCCGATCCGGAGGCATACGGCGCGAAGCCGGCCGTCTGGGTCGTCCCGGAAACCTCGAAGCGCGGATCCCCGACGACGAATGCGATCGCCCGGCGGTCGCCCGTGGTGATCACGACGTACTTCTGTCCCGGCTGATACGCGAGCGTCGCACCGAGCTTTCCGAGAAAACGGGCGAGCCCCGAATCGTCGGTCGCGACGGCGAGCCGCCCCGCGCGATACTGCGCCCGGTCGAACGTCAGCCGCGTTCCCGCGAACCAATAATCCGCGGGCGACGCGATGACGCCCGATGCCCCGACCGCCTGAGCGCGCGCGGGTTCGGCGGTCGCACCGAGCGCGCCCAAGAGTAGCATCAGCCCGAAGGCGAGCGCGCTACCAGCTTGTGCGCGTAAGCGGTTCATCGAGCTCAAGGTGACCTCCGGGGAGCGTTGCAACGCGCGCTCCGTCGATCTTCACGTCCACGGCATCGATGCCGGGCAGTGCGGTCAACGTCCAGACGAGCGCTTTGAATTCGCCACTTTCGGCGAAGCTACCACTCTGTTCGTGAGCGACGGCGCCGCCGAGATCGACCGTCGCCGTCGATCCGGAAACGTGCGTCGAACGCACGATCGTTCCGCTCGGGAAGCGGATCGCGGTCACATCCGGCGGCGGACCCGCGACGGCTTGCGCGGTCGCATAAAACGCGACGCTGTCGGCATCGCGCGCGTTCGGGTTCACCGAGACGTCCCACTTGGCGAGCGTCTCGCCGTCCAGCTTCGCGTAGTAGACGGGGATCGTCCCTCCGCCCGATGGGGGCCGAGGAACGAAGAACCGATACGCCACGAACGCGAGAACGGCAAGAAGCGCGACGACCGCGAGGGTGCGTAGCGTTCTCATTGCCGTAAACGGTTCGCGCTGGTACCGTGAATACCCGCGCTCCAGTTATCGGATTATTGTAAGTATTTCTCGACCGTGTCGCCGGAACGAATCGCCGTCAGGCTCTCGTCTTGCCCGAATTCGGCACGGGCGCGACGCTGGCGCAACAGATCGTAGTACCGATCGAGTTGCACGTTCACGTCGCTGAGGCGTTGCCGATCGGCGGCCTCGAGCTCGCCGGAATCGCCCTTCTCGAAGAGGCGATGTTCCTCGGCGACCAGTTCTTCGATATGCGCTTGAATGTCGTTTGCGTTCACGTGTTGCTCCGTTCCGGCTCGCCTTCGATCTCGATCTCGTGCAGAAGCTCCTGTTGCTGGAGCATCCCCGTGTCATCGGCGGCGACGACCGCCTCGCGCTCGGCTTCGCGGTCGCGATCGTGCGCCTTTTCGTGTTCTTTCTCGTGCATGACTCGGCCTTACCCAGGAGTGCCGGGGCCGCCTCGCTCGACGATCGCGCGCAGGCCGTCGATATCGTAGGAGAGTTCGCCCTTCGCGAATCGTTCGCGCTTGATCGCTTCTGCCTCGTCGCGTTTGCGCGCGGCCGCGAGCACCTCGTCGATGCGCGCCGCGGGAATCGCGAGCGCTCCGTCGCCGTCGAGCACGATCGTGTCGCCGAACGAGATCGTGGTGCCACCCATGTCGAGCGGTCGATCGAGCTCCCCGACGTGAACTTTCGATGCGCTGCGCGCGCGGACGTAGCGCGACCACACGGGTAAGCCGAGTTCGCGGATCGCGACCGCATCGCGGATCGCCGCGTCCACGAGCACCGCAACGACGCCGCGTGCGACGCACTGCGTCGCCAGCAACTCGCCGAGCAACGATACGGGCCGACTCTCCGGCATGCGCATCACGAGCACGTCGCCCGGTTCCGCGTGCGCGATCGCGGCGGGAACCATCAGATTATCGTCTTGCCCGCAGAAGACGGTGCGCGCGCGTCCGGCGACCTTCGCCTCGGGAATGTGCGCGATCAGATCCAGGTCGATGAGTCCCGTGCGGCCGCCGGCATCGAAGAGGGTGGAGACGCCGTACGCCGCGGCCTCGGCTTCACGTGTCGGATACTGCATGCGCGCCGCCTTCGAACCTTACGCGGGCGCGCCCTCGGCCTCGCGCAACAACCGCGCCGCGTTGCCGTGGAGAACGGCAGCGAGGACGTCCGGCGGAAGGTCCAGCGCCTCGATACCGGCGCGCTCGCGGCCGTATTCGTAGGGGATGTTCGGATAGTCCGTTCCGTAGAGCACGCGATCCGCATGTGCGACGATCGACGCCGCGTCGAACGCGCCGATCTCGCCGCGCACGGGCGAGTCGCGCGCGAACACCATCGTCGTATCGAGGTGCAGCCGCGGGTGCGCGTCCATCGCCGCGAAGTACGCTTCGGAATCGGGCGCGCCGTAATGCGCGACGACCACGTTGAGATCCGGATGACGTTCGAGAACGCGCTTTACGCGATCGATGCCGGCGCCCGCGACGTATTCCCACGGAATCGCGCCCGCGTGGACGAGCAGAAACGCACCGCGCGCCGCCATCTCCTCGTACACGGGTGCGAGGCGCGGATCGTCGGCGTGCACGCGTTGGACGTCCTCGTGCAGTTTGAGCCCACGGCACCCGTCGTCGAGCGCGATTCGAATATCCGCCGCTGGATCGGGATCGTTCGGATGCACCGTGGCAAGCGGAACGCCGAAGCCGCCGAGTTCGCGCGCCGTCGCCGCGAGCCACGCGTTGAGCTCGCGCGCCATCCCGGTCTTGTGCGCGTAACTGAAGAACACGAATCGCTCGACGCCCGCATCGCGCAGCGCGGCCGCAACGTCGTGCGGCTCCGTGGGATGCGCGGCGATATCCCAATCGCTATTCTCCGCAAACCACCGCCTGATTGCAGCGAATAATTTCGGCGGGTGTAAGTGCGTATGGATGTCGATGGCCTTTTTTATAATCGGGGCGGCGTGCCCCCCGATGCCCCCCGAGCCCGCACTCGCGGGCTCACTGTCGTGATCGTTCATCGCAATTATGTTTTCTGGCGATGCGCCGCAGCCCTTATCACGTCGGGGGTCAGCTCTTCGAGGCTGGCGATCGTCGCGTCGGCGGTTGACCGCTCGGCGCGGTCGATGCCGTAGGCCGGGTCGAGGAGCGCGATCGTGCGCATGCCGGCATCGCGCGCGGAGCGGATGCCGCTCGCGGAGTCTTCGATTGCGACGCACGCCCGCGGATCGACGCCGAGCAGCGTTGCCGCGCGCAGATAGACGTCCGGCGCGGGCTTGCCGCGGCCGACGTCGTCGACCGAGACGGTGACCGTGAAAAACGAGCTCAGATTCCCAAGCTCGAGAACGAGCTCGATCAGTCGACGCGTGGAACCGGTCGCGAGCGCGAGCGGCCACACGGCGGAGCAGCGCGCGAGCGCGTCGCGTGCGCCCGCCGCGAGCGGGATTCCCTCGCGATAGATCGCCTCGATCCGCGCTTCGATCTCGCGTGCGATTCGAACGGGAGCGCGATCGACGCCGAGGCGATCGTGCATGTAGTGCGCCCACTCCGCGAGGTGCATGCCGACCATATCGTGCTCGGCCTCGGCAGACCACGTGCCGCCCGCTTCGCCGACGTACGCGCGGCGCACGGCGTCGCGGATCTCTTCCGACCGGATCAGCGTCCCATCGAGGTCGAAGCAGACGGCCGCGACGTTCAACCCTCGGCGACCACCTGACCGTAGTTGAGGAGCGCCACGAGCGACGTTCCGCCGATCACGTTCCCGATGAATACGGGCAGCAAGAAGCCCACGAGATACGTCCCGAACGTGATGCCGCCGGTCCACACGAGGTAAAGCGTTTCGACGGATCCGGCGATGATGTGCGAAAACGAGCCCAAGCCGACGAAATATGTAATAACGAGCACGATCAACGGCCGCGACGTGTCGGCACCCGGGAGCATCCACACCATGAGCGCGATCAGCCAGCCCGACGCGATGCCGCGTAGGACGATGCTGCCGAAACCGGGGGCGATCGCCTCCCGGCCGATCTGGGCGAACGTGGTGCGGACCTCCTCGGTGAAGACGTTGGTATGAGACGCCGCGAGCGCGAACGCCGCCGCGCCGACGATGTTGGCCACGAGCACGACGGCCCAGAGTCGCAACACTTTTCCGAGCTTGCGCAGCTTGTCCTCGGAATCGAGCAACGGCAGGATCACCGTGATCGTGTTCTCGGTGAAGAGCTGCTGGCGCCCGAGGATCACGATCAGAAATCCCAGGCTATAGCCGAAGCTGTCGACGAGCGGCCGCCAACGCTCGTCGGGCAGCATCGATCGAATAAGCCCTTCGCCCGCGAGCGACGCCCCCATCGAGAGGCCGGCGGCGAGGCCCGAAAGCGCGAGCGAGAAGACGGGCCGGTCGAGCTCCGTCTCGCCCTCGCGCCGGATCGTCTCGAAAACGACGGCCGCTCGCGGCGGCGTCCGCTCCTCGACGACGCGTTCTTCGTCCGGTGAGAGCTCGACCGTACTGCCCGATTCCTTACTTGCCATGGGATGAAGCTACCCACTTCCACGCAGAGCGGCACAGAGCGGCCAGATGCGGGTAAAGGGCATGCGAATGGGACCCCGTTTATATAATCTTTTCCCGACACTCGCCGGACCGATGTCGCAGTGGCCCGCGCATTTCGACCGCATCGCCGCGATGGGGTTCGACTGGGTCTACGTCAATCCGATTCACGAGACGGGCGGCTCCGGAAGCCTGTACGCCGTGAGCGACTACTATCGGCTCAACCCGTTGCTGCGCGGCGACGACTCGCGGTCGGGCGACGAGATCGTGCGCGACGCGGTTTCGGCCGCGGCCGCGCGCGGGCTCGCGACGATGTTCGATCTCGTGATCAACCACACGGCGAACGACTCGCCGCTCACGCGCGAGCGACCGCAGTGGTACGCGCGCGCAACCGACGGTTCGATCGAAGCGCCGTCCGCCGTCGATCCGGACGATGCGGAGAAGGTCACCGTCTGGGGCGATCTCGCGGAACTCGATTTCTCGGAGCGGCCCGAGCGCGCGGAGATGATCGCGTATTTCTGCGGCGTCGTGCGGCATTACATCGGGCTCGGCGTGCGCGGCTTCCGCTGCGACGCGGCCTATAAGGTTCCGAGCGCCGTCTGGTCGGCCGTGATCGCCGCCGCGCGCGAGCTCGATGCCGCCGTCGTATTCGCGGCGGAGACGCTCGGCTGCAGCGTCGAGGAAGTCGCGCGCCTCGGCGATGCCGGCTTCGACTACCTTTTCAACAGCTCGAAGTGGTGGGATTTCCGCGCGAGCTGGCTGCTCGAACAGTACGAACGTTTCCGGCACATCGCGCCGTCGATCGCGTTTCCCGAAAGCCACGATACGCCGCGACTCGCCGCGGAATTGCACGGTCGGTCGACCGCGGAGATCGAGGCCGAGTATCGCTTCCGTTATCTCTTCGCCGCCTTCTTCTCGAGCGGCGTGATGATGCCGATGGGCTTCGAGTTCGGCTTCGAACGAAAACTCGACGTCGTAGCGACGCGCGCGTCCGATTGGGAGCAGCCTCGCTTCGATCTCACGTCGTTCGTCGCGGACGTCAACGCGATGAAAGCCGCGTTGCCGGTTCTCAACGAGGAGGGCGCGGAGCGACTCCTCGGTGCGGCGACGAACGGGTCGGGCGCGGTCGCGCTCCTGCGATATGCGGCGAATACGGCCGGAGCGGCCGTCGCCGTGTTCAATCCGCACGCGGGCACGAACGCGACGGTCGATGCGGCACCGCTCGTCGACGCGCTCGACGGTGCGCCGCTCGACGTAACGCCGCACGCGGATACGAAACACACGCTCGTCTTCGACGAGCGCATCGACCTTCGGCCGCTCGAAGTTCGCGTCTTCGCACGCGCGAACGCGTGGCCGCAAACGCATGCGGCGCAGACGCGCGAAGCCCCCGAGCGCGATACGGAAGGACGCGACATCTTGCGCGCGATCGCAATCGAAGACGTTACGCCGCAACTCGACGGCGGCCGGCATCCGATCAAGCGGATCGTCGGCGATATGGTGACGGTCGAAGCCGACGTCTTTCGCGAGGGTCACGACGCGCTGCGCGCCGTGTTGCTCTCGCGCACGGCGGGAGCGGCCGACTGGAACGAGACGCCGCTCGCGCCGCTCGAAAACGATCGCTACGTCGGCACGTTCGCGGTCGACCGCGTCGCGACGTACGAATACGCAATCGAAGCGTGGCCCGATGCCTTCGAGACGTGGCGTACCGACGCGCGCAAGAAACGCGAAGCCGCCCAACATCTCGCCGTCGACATTCTCGAAGGCCGCGCACTCGTCGTGGCCGCGCGCGATCGGGCCGAGGGCGCGCTTCGCGCCGATCTCGACGCGGTACTCGACGATCTCGATTCGCTTGCGGGCGACGATGCGCGCGCCGAAACGCTGCTCGCCGATTCGCTCGCGACGCTCGTGGCACGCGCGCCCGATAAGACGCACGCCACGCGCTCGGCCACGCTACGCGCGCTCGTGGAGCGGCGCGCGGCGCAGTTTGCCGCGTGGTACGAATTCTTCCCGCGCTCGTCCGGCTCGGTCCCGGGCGTTCACGGAACGTTTGCGGATGCGGAGCGACGGCTCCCCGCGATTCGGGATATGGGTTTCGACATCGTGTATCTTCCGCCGATCCACCCGATCGGCCACGCCTTTCGCAAGGGCCGCAACAACACGCTCGACCCGCTGCCGACGGATCCGGGCAGCCCGTGGGCGATCGGCAACGATGCGGGTGGCCACACCGCCGTCGAACCGGCGCTTGGAACGATCGCGGATTTCGAACGCTTCGTCGCTGCGGCGCGCGCCAACGATCTCGAGGTCGCACTCGACTACGCGCTCCAATGCTCGCCCGATCATCCGTTCGTCAAAGAGCATCCGGAGTGGTTCGTGGTGCGCCCGGACGGCACGATCAAATACGCGGAGAACCCGCCCAAGAAATATCAGGACATCGTCAACTTCGACTGGTACGGGCCGCATGCGTCCGAGATCTGGGACGCGCTGCGCGACGTCGTGCTCTTCTGGTGCGAGCGTGGCGTGCGCGTCTTCCGTGTCGACAATCCGCACACGAAGCCGTTCGCGTTCTGGGAGTGGATGATCGCCGAGGTGCGTGCGACCTACCCCGGCACGATCTTTCTCGCCGAAGCGTTCACGCGCCCCAAGGTGATGAACGAGCTCGCGAAGGTCGGCTTCTCGCAGTCGTACACGTACTTCACGTGGCGCAATACGAAGGCCGAACTCACGGCGTTCGTGACCGAATTCGCCGGCACGGAGATGGCGGAGTACTACCGGCCGAACCTGTGGCCGAACACGCCGGACATCCTCGCACCGTATCTCCACGCCGGCCGCCCCGCATTCCTGATACGCCTCGTGCTCGCGGCGACGCTCTCGAGCGCGTACGGCATCTACAGCGGCTACGAACTTTGCGAGAACGAGGCGCTTCCCGGAACCGAGGAGTACGCGAATTCGGAGAAATATGAGATCCGGGTTCGCGATTGGAATGCGCCGGACAACATCGTCGCCGACATCGCCCACGTCAATCGCATCCGTCGCAACAATCCGGCGTTGCACGACTGGCGCAACGTCACGTTCTACCGCGCCGACGACGATGCGGTGCTCTTCTACGGGAAGCGTAGCGGCGAGAACGTCCTCTTGATCGCGGTGAACCTCGATCCGCTCGCGGCACGCGATCCGATCCTCTGGATTCCGACGGGCGACTTCGGGATCGCGGACGACCAACCGTACGACGTCGAGGAATTGCTCGGCGCCACGCGGCATGTGTGGCGCGGGTCGCCGCACCGCTGGCGTCTCGACCCGGCAACCAACCCCGCCGCCATCTTTCGCTTGACGCTTCCGAAAGCCGACGCCACGCCGTGAACGATAGCGACCCGCTCTGGTTCAAAGACGCCGTCATCTATCAGGTGCACGTCAAGGCCTTCTACGATTCCAACGACGACGGCATCGGCGATTTCGCCGGCTTGACGCAGAAGCTCGATTACATCAAGAACCTCGGCGCCACGTGCATCTGGCTCTTACCGTTCTTCCCCTCACCCATGCGCGACGACGGCTACGACATCGCCGACTACCGCGCGATCAATCCGGCCTACGGTACGATGCACGACTTCCGCGCATTCGTCCGCGCGGCGCACGAGCGCGGCATCCGCGTGCTGATCGAACTCGTGATCAACCACACCTCCGACCAGCACGCCTGGTTCCAGCGCGCGCGCCGCGCGCGGCCGGGCTCCGTGTGGCGCGATTTCTACGTGTGGAGCGATACGGACAAGAAGTACGCGGGCACGCGCATCATCTTCACGGATACCGAGACGTCGAACTGGACGTGGGATCCGGTCGCGTCGCAGTATTACTGGCATCGCTTCTTCTCGCACCAACCCGACCTCAATTTCGAGAACCCGCGGGTGATCGAAGCGATCCTCAACGTGATGCGCTACTGGCTCGATATGGGCGTCGACGGTTTGCGCCTCGATGCCGTGCCGTATCTCTGCGAGCGCGAAGGCACCTCGAACGAGAATCTGCCCGAAACGCACGCCGTGATCAAGACGATGCGCTCCGTGCTCGATAGCGAGTACGAAGGTCGCGTCTTCCTCGCGGAAGCGAATCAATGGCCCGAGGACGTGCGGCAGTATTTCGGCGACGGCGACGAGTGCCACATGGCGTTCCACTTCCCGCTCATGCCGCGCATGTTCATGGCGATCGCGGAAGAGGATCGCTATCCGATCATCGACATCATGCGCCAGACGCCGGAGATCCCCGAGAACTGCCAGTGGGCGATCTTCCTCCGCAACCACGACGAGATGACGCTCGAGATGGTGACGGAACGCGAGCGCGACAGCATGTACCGCATCTACGCCTCGGAGCCGCGCGCGCGCATCAACGTCGGCATCCGCCGACGCCTCGCGCCGCTCATGGAAAACGACCGTCGCCGCATCGAGTTGCTCACGGGGCTCTTGCTCTCGATGCCGGGAACGCCGATCGTGTACTACGGCGACGAGATCGGCATGGGCGACAACATCTATCTGAGCGACCGCGACGGCGTGCGGACGCCGATGCAGTGGTCGATCGATCGCAACGGCGGCTTCTCGCGCGCCGATCCCGCGCGTTTGTTCCTGCCGCCGATCATGGACTCCGTGTACGGTTATCAGAGCGTGAACGTCGAGGCGCAAGGGCGCAGCCCGGGGTCGCTGATCAATTGGATGCGCAAGCTGATCGCCGTGCGCCAAGGCTATAAGGCGTTCGGTCGCGGCAAACTCTCGTTCTTACGTCCGGCCAATCGGAAAGTGATCGCGTACACGCGCGAGCTCGACGACGAGGTCGTGCTGTGCGTCGCGAACCTCGCGCGCTCCGCGCAGCAAGTCGCGCTCGATCTCTCCGCCTTCAAAGGCCGCGTGCCGGTCGAGATGGTGGGCTGGAGTCCGTTTCAGACGATCGGCAACGAGCGCTACGTGGTCACGATACCGGGACACGGCTTCTACTGGTTTCTTCTCTCCGAAACGGCGCAAGGCGTCGCGTGGGAAGCGGATCTTCCGGGACAGTTGCCCGAACTCACGACGCTCGTGTTGCCGCGCGAGGGCATCGTCACGTCGATCGGCGGACGTTCGCTCGAAATGTTCGAGAGCGACGTGCTCCCGGCGTATCTGCCGCAGCAACGCTGGTTCTCCGAGAAGGGCGCGAAGCTCGACCGCGCCGCTCTGATCGATACGGCCCGCTTCGAGAGTCACGGCACGTCGTGTTTCCTCGCGATGGTGCAGGCGTCGAACGCGTACTTCGTTCCGGTCGCGATCGCCGACGAGACGACGGACGACGAACGCTCGGCGACGCTCGCGCGCGCGACGCTCGCGCGAACGCGGACGGGACCGCATAGCGGATTCCTCGTCGACGGCTTCGCGGACGACGCGTTTGTCCTCGGGCTCTTGAGCGCCGTCCGCGAAGGGGCGTCGCTCCGATCCGTCCGCGGCGGAACGTTCCGCGCCACCCCCACCGATGCGCTGCTCGCACTCGAGCTTCCGGCCGAACCGGTCGTGCGGCGAATGGACGTCGAGCAGAGCAACACGTCCGCCGTGATCGACGAGCGCATCGTGCTCAAAGGCTATCGCAAGATCCACGCGGGCCCGCAACCGGAACTCGAAGTCGCGCGCTTCCTCGCAGCGGTGGGCTATGAGAACACGCCGCAACTTTACGGGTCGCTCGAGTACGTCGCCGAGGACGGAGAATCCACGTCGCTCGCAATCGTGCAGCAGTTCGTCGAAAGCCAGGGCGACGGCTGGGGCGCGACGATCGCCTACCTCGAGCGCTTCTTCGATCGCAACAAAGACATGAACGCGAGCCACGAGATCGCGCCGCAAAACGGCGAGGTGCCGCAGCCGGCGGACTACCACGAGATCTTCGTGCAGCGCGCGCGCCGGCTCGGAATTCGAACGGCCGAAATGCATCGCGCGTTTGCGACGTCGACGGGCGATCCGGATTTCGAACCGGAACCCGTGACGCAGGCAGACCTCGACGCATGGGTCGCTCAAGCACGCGAGAGCGCGGCCGCGGCGCTCGACGGACTCGAGCGCGAACTCGACCGCGTCCCGATCGAAGTACGCGACTTCGCGCGAACGCTGATCGACTCGCGCGAGCGCCTCTTCGAGCATCTCACGCTCCCGCAGAACGATCGTCTGGATATCGTGAAGACGCGCTACCACGGCGACTACCACCTCGGCCAGGTGCTCGTGCTCGCCGACGACTTCATGATCGTCGATTTCGAAGGCGAACCGGGTCGCCCGCTCGCCGAGCGGCGGAAGAAATCGTCGCCGCTGCGCGACGTCGCAGGCATGCTGCGTTCGATCAACTACGCGGCCGTCGCGGCGCTCCGCGGATCCTCGAGCGATCGTGCCGAGGATACGAGCGCGCTCGAACCGCTCGCGCGCGATTGGGAACGCCGCAGCGTCGAGGCATACCTCGCCGGCTATCGCGAGACGATCGTCGGCGCGCGTTCGTATCCGGCGGATCCGGCGATGGCGGAACAGCTCCTCGATCTCTTCACCCTGGAAAAGGCGTTCTACGAAATGTCCTACGAACTCGCGAACCGGCCCGCGTGGGTTCGCATCCCGCTCGAGGGCATTCGCAATATCCTCGAAAGCCGCACGGAGATCGCCGGTGCTCGCTAAGGACGCGGTCGCCGCGATCGTCCACGGCGATCACGGCGACCCATTCTCGATCCTCGGTATGCATCCGGGCGACGCGCGCGGCGACCTCGTGGTTCGCACCTTCGCGCCACACGCGTCGCAGGTCGACGTTCTCGATGCGGCAACGGGCGGCGTCGTCGCGCAACTCGAGCGCGTCGATGAGAGCGGCTTCTACGCGGGAAACATCCGCGGACGCGCACCGTTCGCGTATCGTCTGCGGCTCACGGTCGGCCATGCGATCGTCGATGTCGACGATCCGTATCGCTTCGGCCCCGTACTCGGCGAACTCGACGTGTATCTGATCGGCGAAGGCAAGCACCTCCGGCTGTACGAGAAATTCGGCGCGCACGCAGCGACCGTGGATGGTGTGGCGGGCGTCTCGTTCGTGGTTTGGGCGCCGAACGCGAAGCGCGTCTCGGTCGTCGGCAGCTTCAACGATTGGGACGGGCGCCGCAACCCGATGCGATTCCGTCAGGAAATCGGCGTGTGGGAAATCTTCTTGCCCGCGGTCCCGGTCGGCTCGACGTACAAGTACGAGTTGCTCGGGCCCTACGGGAACCTGTTGCCGCTCAAGGCCGATCCGTTCGCGTTTGCCGCAGAACGTGCGCCTGCGACGGCGTCGATCGTCGCGCGTGCGGGCGGCGAGCGCTGGGACGACGATGGATGGCTCGCACGTCGCCCGGCCGCGAACGAGCGTAGCGCGCCGATCTCGGTGTACGAAGTGCATCTCGGATCGTGGCGGCGCGCCGACGGGAATCGCTACCTGACGTATCGCGAGCTCGCGGACCAACTCGTGCCGTACGCGGCCGACCTCGGCTTCACGCATCTCGAGCTGTTGCCCGTCACGGAACACCCCTTCGACGGATCGTGGGGCTACCAGCCGATCGGGATGTTCGCGCCGACGAGCCGTTTCGGTTCGCCCGACGACTTCGCGTATTTCGTGGACCGCGCGCACGATGCGGGCCTCGGCGTCCTCCTCGACTGGGTTCCGGGCCACTTCCCGACCGACGCACACGGGCTCGGAACGTTCGACGGAACGCACCTCTACGAACATGCCGATCCACGTCAGGGCTTTCAGCCCGACTGGAACACGCTGATCTTCAATTTCGATCGCACCGAGATCGTGAACTACCTCATTGCAAACGCGCTCTTTTGGCTCGACGCGTATCACGTGGACGGGTTGCGCGTCGATGCGGTCGCGTCGATGCTCTACCTCGATTACAGCCGCAAGGCGGGCGAGTGGATCCCCAACCGGTACGGCGGCCGCGAGAACCTCGGCGCGATCGAATTCATGCAGCGCACGAACGAGGCGGTGTACGGCGAGTTTCCGGGCACCGTGACCGTCGCCGAAGAGTCGACCGCGTGGCCGAAAGTTTCGGCGCCCGTCTATCTCGGCGGCCTCGGGTTCGGCTACAAGTGGAACATGGGTTGGATGCACGATACGCTCGAGTTCATGCATGCGGACCCGCTCTATCGCAAATACCAACTCGACGCGCTGACGTTCAGCTTCGTGTACGCGTACACGGAGAATTTCGTGCTGCCGCTTTCGCACGACGAAGTGGTGCACGGCAAGGGCTCGCTGATCGGCAAGATGCCGGGCGACACGTGGCAGCGCTTCGCGAACTTGCGCGCCTACTATGGCTACATGTTCGTGCATCCCGGCAAGAAGCTACTGTTCATGGGTGCCGAGTTCGCGCAAGAACGCGAGTGGAACCACGACCAGAGCCTCGATTGGCATCTCTACGACGATCCGAAGCACGCGGGAATCGGGCTCCTGGTCGGCGACCTCAATCGCACGTATCGTGGGCTCGCGCCGCTGCACGAACTCGATGCGGAGCCCGCCGGACTCGAATGGATCGTCGCCGACCACGAACGCGTCGTCGTCGCCTTCGTGCGTCGTGCCCTCGACTCACGCGATTTCGTCGTCTGCGTGACGAACTTCACGCCGGTGGTGCGGCACGACTACGTGCTCGGCGTCCCGGCCGGCGGAACCTACGCCGAGGCGATCAACACGGACGATGCGCGCTACGGCGGATCCGGCGTCGTCAACGGCAGCATCGAGGCGCAGCCGATCGGCGCGCACGATAAGCCGTACTCGATTCGACTCACGCTCCCACCGCTCGCGACGGTGATTCTCAAGCGAGCGGTATCGTAAAAAGAACGATTGCGCTATCGGAGGCGACGTCCTACGGTAGGTAGGTGCGTAACGTACCGGAAACCGACGACGAGCCTCTTCCCCTAACGTTCCGCTTCGTGATGGCCCTCGGCATCTGCATTCTCGTGGGCTGGGCGTTGATGTTCTGGCTGCTCGCAAGTCGCTGGTAACACGGTGCACCTTCATCGTCTCGAGCGTATCTGGCTGACGTTCGGCGTCGCGATTCTCGCGATTTTCCTCGCAACCGTGACCACGGCCGCGCTCGTCGATGGGTTCGTACCGCCGAGCCACGTGCAGAGCATCGATCCGGCGAAAGTATCGGTAACGCCGCCGTTCGATAAGCCGGGGTTACACAAACTCGCGAACGGATCGTACGAGGCGTACTACGTCGCGCACATCTTCGCGTTCGACCCGCATCATCTCGTCGTGCCGCTCGGCGCGCACGTGACGTTCTACGTGACGAGTCTCGACGTGGTTCACGGGTTCTCGATACCGGAGACCGGCGTCAACACGATGGTCACGCCGGGTTGGGTGAGCACCGTCTCCCACACGTTTCGCACGCGCGGCACGTATTTGCTCGTGTGCAACGAGTACTGCGGCATCGAGCACCAAACGATGGCCGATACGATCGAGGTCAGGTGAGCACCACGAACCTCGGAATGTTCGAGCCGCGGCCCCTCACGCGCGAGCTCGCGGTCGCGAACGAAAACATTCTCGTCTCCGCGCATATCTACACCGCGACGGCAGCGCTCGTGCTCGGGGCGCTTTTCGGGCTCCTTCAGGGCTTCGCGCGCGCGAACTGGATCGTGATGCCCGCGTGGTTCGACTACTATCGCGTCCTCACGACGCACGGCGTGTTGATGGCGCTCGTCTTTACGACGTTCTTCATCACGGGTCTCCTCACGTTCTCGACGTATCGCTCGATCCCGCGCGTTCGCCACGTGGCGCTCGGATGGACGGGCTACATCGTGATGCTCGTGGGAACGCTCGTCACCGCGCTCACGATCCTCTCCGGCAACGCGACGGTGCTCTACACGTTTTACGCCCCGCTCAAAGCGCATCCGGCGTTCTATATCGGCGCGACGGTCCTCGTTGCGGGCACGTGGTTCGTTGCGGCGGACGTGTTGATGAACGTCGCATGGTTCCTTAAGAACAATCCCGGGAAGCGCATCCCGCTTCCGGCGTTTGCGGCCGCGGCGACGTTCGTCATGTGGATCATCGCGACGATCGGCGTCACGCTCGAGATGTGCCTCTTGATCCCGTGGTCGCTCGGCTGGACCAGCGGCATCGACGTCGAGCTGACGCGGATGCTCTTCTGGTATTTCGGCCATCCGCTCGTCTACTTCTGGATCATGGCGGCGTACCTGATCTGGTACAACGTGATCCCGACCACGTACAAGGGCAAAGTCTTCAGCGACGCGCTGACGCGGCTCTCGTTCATCCTGCTGCTCGTGCTCTCGACGCCCGTCGGTCTGCACCATCAATTTCTCGACCCCGGCATCTCCGCCGGGTGGAAGTGGATGCACACGGTCCTCACCTACGGTGTCGTGATACCGTCGTTCATGACGGCGTTCGCGATCTTCGCATCGTTCGAAATCGCCGCGCGGCGTGCGGGTAAGCGTGGCTTCGTCGCGACGATCCGTTGGTTGCCGTGGGGCGATCCCGTCTTCTCCGGGTCCGCGCTCGGAATGCTGCTCTTTCTCTTCGGCGGCTTCGGCGGCATCGTGAACACGTCGTACAGCATGGACGTCCTCGTGCACAACACGATGTGGATCGTCGGCCACTTTCACGTGACGGTCGGCGGCCCCGTCGCCCTCAGCTTCATCGGCGCGGCGTATCGCCTCGTGCCGGCGATCACGGGCCGAAAGCTCTTCGCGCCGAAACTCGCGCTCGCTCAGACGTACACGTACTTCGTCGGGATGCTGCTGATGTCGACATCGATGCACGTCGCGGGTCTCCTCGGCTCGCCGCGTCGTACGTCCGACGTGACGTATTTCGGAGCGGCCGGCGCACAATCGTGGCATTTCGAGATGGTGACGGCCGCGGTCGGCGGGACGATTCTCTTCATCAGCATTCTCATGTTCGCGGTCGTCGCGGTCGGCACGCGTTTCCGTGACGTGCGCGCCGAGGAGCGCGACGAATTTGCGTTTGCGGGGACCGATGAGGAAGCGATGCACACGCCCGCCATCCTCGACAAGCTGGGCCGCTGGGCGTGCCTCGCGCTCGTGCTCGCCGTCGTCGCATACGCGGGTCCGATCCACGATCAACTCTCACAGCCGCACTATCTCGTCCCCGGCATGCGAACGTGGTAGCGTTAGCGGAACCACCCGCGGCGGTCGCGACGCCCTTCGTGCCGGAACTCGAGACGGGCGACGCGCTTCCCGTCACGACGCTCGTCGACCAGCACGGTCGACATTTCACGCTCGGTGGAAGCGCGGCGGGCGCGACGATCGTAACGTTCTTCTATACGCGCTGCCGCGACGCGAACGAGTGCCCGCTGACGTCTGCGAAATTCGCTCGGCTGCAAACCACATTATCGCGCGTGCCGACGCGCCTCGTCGAGATCACGATCGACCCCGAGCACGACACGGTGCCCATACTCGCGCGCTACGCGACGACGTTCGGAGCGAACGCCGATCGCTGGCGCGTCGCGACAGGCGCACCGAGCGCTATCGCAATGCTCGAACGGAGAATGGGCGTCACCGTTTCGCGCTCCGCGAACGGGGATTTCGTCCACGAGGATGCGGTCGTCGTCGTCGATCCGAACGGTCGCATCGCCGACACGATCTCAGGCGACACGTGGTCGCCCGCGGACGTCGTCACGATCGCGAGCGTCGCGGAGGGACGCCGAACCGGGGCATTCGCACGCCTACGCTTCGCACTCACGCGCGGCATCGCAGCGGCGTGCGGCGGTGCGACGGGGCTCCACGGAATCTCGCTCGCGACTGCGGGTGGTGTCTTTACGATCGCCCTTATGGGCTTCACGATCCTGATGCGCAGAATGGTCGGCGCCCTCTAGGGCGACGACGTCGGTGTCGCTGACGGCGCGAGGAGCGGCGGGGGTGGCGGCACCGGAGGCGTGCCGTTCGAAGGTGGCGCTGCCGGCTCCGCAGATGCGGATGCCGCGGGCGGCGGCGTTGCGGGCGGCGGCGTTCGCGGATTGCAGGCGTCGGGAGAATACGGGCCGGGTGGCGGCGACGGCGGCGTACCCGTGAGTCCGAACAGCAACGGGAACGACGACGCACCGTCGGTCATGTACTCGCCGGTGACGACGCGCGTCTCGCCCGGTGCGAGATCGTATTGCGAAATTTGGTAGCGATTCTGGCGCACGACGCAGGGGATCTCCGTCGGCTTCGGATCGCCCGTGAACCAGATCGTCGTCGTCGCGCTACCGCCGGATGGGAGCTCGTAGAAATAGATGCTCGCCGGCGTCGCGCTCGGATTGCTCAGTTGCAGCGAAACGTTGCGGAGCACGCCGTAATCGCCGCCGAGCGGTCGTCCATCGGCACGCAGGTTCGCGATCGTGGGCGCGCCGATCTCGAATGGGACCGGATCGGGCGAACCTACCGCATACGCGAGCGCGAGCGGTGGCACGGTCGTCAGATCGAATTCGCCCCGCCGTCCGTGTCCGTCGGTCGGAAGCTCCGGCTGCCCGAAAAATGACGTCGGGTCGACGTCCGCCTCGGTCGAGATCACGTCGACGTCGACCGGTCCGCCGTCGAGGACGCGCAGATCGAGCGCACCCGCGACGAGTTCTCCGGGCTGAAGCTGCTGCGCGCCGAGTTGTTGCACGTACGGCGCATCGGCCGTAACGGAGACGATGCTGCTCTCTTGCGATTGCCGCGCGAGTAGATATTTCACGGTGGCGACGTGGCCGACGTATGCGAACGCGTTCGACGGACCCGCCGCATACCCGAGGATCTGCACGTGGGCGTCGGCGCCCGCCGCTCGCAGCGCGAGGAACACGCGATGCGTCGATCCGTATGCGACGTGATAGAAATACGTGCGCGCCGGCTTCGCGGCGTCGAGCGTCGCGCGGTACAGCACGCCGTCCGTTCCCGCGAGGAGCTTTTCGGGATCGTCGCTATAGAAGAGAATCTGCGGATCGAGTTCGGGTAGCGTCTCGACGCGGAGATGAACGCTCGTCGCTCCGGTCACGTCGACGAACGTCCCCGCTCCGTCGATTCGTACCTGCGCGGTCGCTTCGAGCGTATCGCCCGGTCGTAACGTCGCCCCCGGCGTTGCATCCTGAACGTCGACGCGCGTGCCCGGCCGCAACTGTGCGTTTGCGGCAATCGCGGCCGCGATCTTCGACGCCGCGAATTGCGGAGAAACCGTGCCGCCGAGTTCGACCGACACGTCGCTCGGAACGACGCCGGCGGGCGCGGCGACGAGCACGCCGACGGTCGCGGTATCGCCGGCCGCGTCGGTCAGCGTCACCGTGGTCGTTCCCGGCGCACGACCCGCGAGCGTCAGGCTTCGCGCGATCGGGTCGTAACGAACGTCGACGTTCGGCGACGAGGGACTCACGGTAATCGCGCCGCTTCCGCCGCTCACCGACACCACCACCGTGGTGCCGGGAATGATCCCGACGCGCGCGCGGACGACGATCGGGATCGCGACCGGCGTCGGAGATGCCGTCGGCGATGGCGACGCGACCGGCGATGCGTTTTCCGACGGCGATACGGCCGGCGACGGCGCGACCGACGGCGTCGGGCTCGGCACCGGCTGCGCGTACGCGTCCGCACGCACGCCGGCGTTCGCAAATGCAAACCCGAGCAACGCCCGATGCAGGTATCGCTTCGAGATCATCGCACGCGGGCTACGGCGTCGATTGCACCGCCGGCGTTTTCGTCGTGCGGTCGCCCGGCTGCGTGACGTCGCCCGACGCCGCGCGCGCGTCGAGTACGAGCCGCTCCCCTTCGATATCTGCGGGAAAGAGCCGATCGTAGAGCACGCGCACGATTCCGGCCACCGGTACCGAGAGCAAGATGCCGAGGATGCCGTACGCCTCGCCACCGATGAGGATCGCGAGCGTCACGATCAACGGCGTGACGCCGACCGACTTCGCGTTGATCAGCGGCGCGACGAGATTCCCGATCACCTGGAAGATGATCGCGAAGAGAACGGTGACGATCAACGCCTTCACGATCCCGACGGTGAAGAGCGCGACGACGACCGCGGGAACGGCACCGACGATCGCGCCGACGACCGGCACGATGCCGAGCAATCCGATCAAGAGCCCGAGGATCACCGCATAGGGCACGCCCGTCACGAGGAGCACGAGAATCGAGGCGAGCGCGGTAACGACCGAAAGAAGCACTTGCGAGCGCACGAAGCCGCCGATCACCGTGTCGATATCCATCACGAGCGACACGACGTACGCGCGTTGCGGCTTCGGGACCACGCGAATGAGCGTCTCTTGGATTTTCTCGAGATCCACGATGAACATGAACGTGACGCCGAACGTCACGGCCAGCTCCGTCGCGAGAGTCGCCCCACCCTGGACGAGCGGCAGTAGATGCGCGCCGATGGCCGACGCCGCGACGCCGACATACTCGCCGACTTTTCCGGCGTTGTGCGCGATCAGTTCGCGAAGCTGCGTCGGCAGCTTCTGCAGCAGCGGATTCTCCGAGGGGTTCGCGATCTCGCGCGCCACTTCGTGAACGCGCGCCGGATAGTTCTGCGCGAAATCGGCCGTCTGCTGCGCGACGGTCGGTGCGAGAAACGCGAGCGCGATCAGGACCGCGACGAAAATGCCCGCGTACACGACCGCGACGGCGAGCGCTCGAGGCATGCGCCGCGAGAGCACCTTCACCATCGGATAGATCAGGTACGAGAACAGGATCGAGAAGATGATGATCGTGAGGACGTTCGAAACGCGATCGAAGACCGCCGAGAACATCCAAATGAGACCGCCGCACCCGAGCACGAGTGCGACGATAACGAGTGCGCGAACGAGCCGAGGGGTCGAGATTAGTTCACGCCCGCAAGCTGCTTCTGCGCAGACGTGAAGCTCGCGGCCGATCCGTGGCCGCTGCCCTCGGCGATGAGGCGCCGTAAGTGGAAATCGGCATCGCCAAGCGCGAGCTCGAGCATCGACATCCGCTTGAAGTAGTGGCCGATCATGTACTCTTCGCTCATGCCGATGCCGCCGTGCAACTGGATCGCCGACTGGCCGACCGTGCGGCCCGAGCGCGCGATCTGCGCCTTCGTCGCCGAGACGGCGCGCTTGCGTTCCGAGGGGTTCCCGGCCGGATCGATCGCCACGGTTCCGTAATACAGCATCGAGCGCGAGAGTTCGACTTCGATCAGCATATCGACCGCGCGGTGCTGGAGCACTTGAAACGAACCGATCGGCACGCCGAATTGTTCGCGTGCCTTGATGTAGTCGACCGTGGTCTTCTGCATCACGGACATGTTGCCGACCGCCTCGGCCGAAAGCGCCGCGACGCCGCTATCGAGAACGAACTCGAGCAGCCCGAGCGCCTTGCCCGGCTCTCCGAGTACCGCATCCGCGCCGACGTGCACGTTCTCGAACGTGTAGTCCGACGCGCGCTGGCCGTCGACCGTCTTAAAGTCGAAGTGCGAGACGCCGGCCGCATCGCGATCGATGAGGAGCAGCGTGATCCCATCGGCGTCGTGCTCGCCGCCCGACGTGCGGACGCTAACGATCAGTTTGTCGGCCGCGGCACCGTAGGGAACCGCGCGCTTCTTTCCGTTGACGACCCAGCCCGAACCGTCCGCTTTCGCGGACGTCGAGACGATGCTCGGATCGTAGCGCGAATTGTCTTCCGCATACGCGAGCGACAGCAGCACGTCGCCCGCGATCATCGAGTTGAGGAGATCGCTATGCGCTGCGTTCGTGCCGCCGAATGCGAGTGCCGTGCCACCGAGAACGACGGTCGGCACGAAGGGTTCGAGCACGAGCGCCTTGCCGAACGCTTCCATCAGAATCATCGTCTCGATCGGCGTGCCGCCGAAACCGCCGCGATCTTCGGGAAGCGCGATGCCGAGCCAACCGAGCTCCGCGTACGTGCTCCAGTGGTCGCGGCTAAAACCGTCGGCGCTATTACTGATCGCCATCCGCGCATCGAAGCCGTACGCGTCGGCGACGAAGCGATCGACGCTTTCCTTGATGAGCTGCTGGTCGGACGAGAGCGTAAAATCCACGATTAGAGTCCTAACATGCGCTTGGCGAGGATGTTGCGCTGGATCTCGTTCGATCCGGCGTAGATCGAGGTCTTCCGGTAGTTGAAGTACAGCGCCGCATTGTTGGTACGGCTATCGAACGACGCGTACGCGCCGGCCTCGAGCATCAACTCCGTGATCGCTTGCTGGATCTCCGTGCCGATGATCTTGATGTACGACGATTCGAGACCCGGGCTCTTCGTCGCGCTTTCGGCCGCGAGCGCGCGTAACTGCGCGTAGGAGAGCGCCGTCAACCGCACTTCGACTTCCGCGATTCGCTTCGCGAAATCGCCGCTCTCGATCAGCGTCGAGCCGTTGAAACGCTCTTCACCCGCGATCTCTTTGAGGCGATCGAGCATTTGGAACGAGCCCGCGACGCCGGCGGTGCCGTTGCGCTCGTGCTCGAGGAGGAACTTCGCGTAGGTCCAGCCCCCGCCTTCGGTTCCAACGAGGTTCTCGACCGGAACGCGGACGTTCTCGAAAATTACTTCGTTGATCTCGTGGCCGCCGTCGATCGTCTCGATCGGCCGCACCGTCACGCCCGGCGTCGTCATGTCGACGAGGATAAACGAGATGCCCTTCTGCTTCTTCGCCGTCGGGTCGGTGCGCGCGAGCACGAAGATCATGTTCGCGTACTGCGCGAGCGTGATCCACGTCTTCTGACCGTTGATGACGTAATGATCGCCGTCGCGTTCCGCGCGCGTCGAGAGCGATGCGAGGTCGGAACCGGACCCCGGCTCCGAATACCCTTGGCACCACCAATCCTCACTCGAGAGGATGCGTGGCAAGTAGTATGCCTTCTGCTCTTCGCTTCCAAAGTTGATAATGACCGGCGCCACCATCGAGACGCCGAACGGAAGCTGACGCGGCGCGAAGCCGACGGCCAGTTCCTCGTCAAAAATATGCTTCTGCACCACGGTCCAATTGGTGCCGCCGTGTTCGACGGGCCAATTCGGCGCGAGGTACCCGTGCGCGTTCAAAATCTTCTGCCACGTCACGTAGTCCTCGCGGGACAGCTCCTCGCCGACCTGCATCTTGTGCTTGATCGTGGGCGGGAGCTCTCGTGCGACGAACGCGCGAATCTCATCGCGGAAGCGCAGGTCTTCGGGGCTGAACGACAGGTCCATAGCTGCTACGTTTGACACATAGGATACGCGCGCCCTCGTGGCACAAGGGCCGAACGTGTACACCGATGCCCTCACGACCGCTCTCGGTGACGGAATCGTGCAGATCCGGCTCCCGATGGCGGGAAACCCCATGCGCCACATCAACGGGTATCTCGTCCGCGAGGACGATGGATTCACGCTCATCGACTGTGGCTGGAAGACGGACGACGTGCTCGAGGCGCTCCATGCGGGCCTCGCCGAGCACGGCGAGACGCTCGCCGCGGTCAAGCGAATCGTCGTGACCCACATGCACTTCGATCACTACGGCCTCGCGGGAACGCTCTTGCGCGCGGGGGTGCCGGACTTGCTGTTGCATTCGAAGGACTGGGATTTCGCATCGCGGATTCTGTCGAACCCGCTCGAGGCCGATCGCCTTTCCGATATCTGGCTCGGCCGGAACGGTTTCGACGTCGTCCCCTCGGATGAGGAGGCCGAGCACCATCGCCTCAACGAGCTCACCGAACCCACGCGCATTCTGAACGACGGCGAACGAGTCGGTCGCCTGCTGGTCGTATGGACGCCCGGCCACACGCCCGGCCACATCTGCCTCGTCGACACGGCGACGGGCAAGATGTTCACGGGCGATCACGTGCTCGACCCGGTGACGCCACACGTCGGCTTCTGGGCGGAGCACCGCGGCGACCCACTCGGCGACTACATCGCGTCGCTCGAAAACGTCGGACGCATCGGCGCGTCCGGCGTACTGCCCGCGCACGGCGAGCCGTTCCCCGATCTCCAACGCCGCGTCGATCAGTTGCTCGAGCACGAAGCGACACGCGAGAATCAGATCGTCGAAGCGCTCGGCCTCGGCCCGTCGAGCGCGGCCGACATCGCGGGACGCTTGCCGTGGACGCGGCGCAACAAAAGCTTCGCGGATCTCGGCGAGTTCCACCAACAATTTGCCGTCGCGGAAACGATCGCGCACCTCGAACATCTACGCCACGACGAGCGCGTCAAGCGCGACGACGTAAACGGCTACCGCTACGTGTTGACCGGCTAGCGATGGACGCGCCGCACCTCGTGACGCTCGTCCACGTGGTCGCGGGATCGCTCGTCCTGGTGGTCGCGCCGGCGGCGATGATCGTGCGCAAAGGCGGCCGCTGGCATCGCGCGTGGGGCCGTGCGTTCGCGTGGGGTATGGGCGTCGTGCTCGTCTCGGCTGCGTTCATGTGGGAATCGCACGGACATCTCTTTTTGCTTTTCCTCGACGCCGTGAGCGCGTATCTCGTGTTTCAAGGGTTCCGTACGCTCGCGCGGCGACGTCGCCGCTCGCCCGATGCACGTGCGGACGCGCTCGACGCGCTCGCCGCCGGCATCGTCGCCGTATGCGCCGCGGCACTCGTGGGACTCGCGGTCGGCGCGCGGACGCCGCTCATGCAAAGCCTCACGGGCGTTCTCTACGGGCTCGCTGCGATCGCGACGACGTTTGCGGTTCTCGACCTCAAAGCGATCGTCGAACGAAAGCAGACGCGTCTCGGATCGCTCTTGCTCCATCTCTCGGCGATGATCGGTGCGTACATCTCCGCCGTGACCGCGTTCTGCGTGATCAACTTTCACGGCGTGCCCATGAGCTTGCGCTGGCTCGTTCCGAGCGTTGCCGGGACGATCGTCATCGCAGCATTTTCGATCGCCTATCGGCGACGCTTCGCCCGCGCACCCGAACCACGTGCGGCATCGCGATCGGGCGATGCGTCGCTTATTCCGATGCGATAACGATTCGCGAGTTCGCTCCCGAGATAGCCCGCAACGAAGAGCACGACCGCGCCGAAGATGGTCGCCGCAATCCCGGATGGCGACGCAAACGTCGACGCACGTAGAAACCAAGCGAGAGCGAAGATCGCGGTCGCGACGAGGCTCCAAATCATATGGCCCGTCGCGACGCCGCGCGCTTTGCGCGACATCGGCGCGGTGCGGTAGTCGACGTATCCCGCGACCGAAGCGACCACGGCGCCGACCGTTCCCATCATCACGAGAACGGCACTCATGCGATACCAGAATGCGTCGTGTGCGAAAGCACCCGTGACGTCCGTGATGAGCGCGCCCGTCCAGAACGCGACCGGGAACGGAAGTATCATCAGATGGATCGGATGTCCCCGAAAGGTGGCCTTACCTTGCACGCCCTTCGCTTACGCCGAACCCACGGAGCGGCCTTCGCTTGGTTCGACGGGAGCGGCCACCCAAGGCACGAATGCCGGGCCAGTCCAACAGATTTCGGAGGATCCATCCAGCGATGAATACGATCGACGAACGCGCGGCCGCCGTCACGATGCACGGCAACCCCCTCACCCTTCTCGGACCCGAACTCAAAGCGGGCGATACCGCGCCCGACTTCACGCTCACCACGTCCGATCTCAAACCCCTGACGCTCGACGACGCGACCGCAAACGGTACGAAAAAAGCACTTTTGATCGTCGTTCCGTCGCTCGACACCGGCACGTGTTCGCTCGAAACGCAGACGTTCAACAAGCGCCTGAGCGAGCTCCCCGCCGACGTGAACGCGTACATCGTGAGCCTCGACCTGCCGTTCGCGCAGAGCCGTTGGGCCGCCGCGAACGACGCGCCGAATCTCAAGTATGCGTCGGACTATCAAACGCATGCGTTCGGTAACGCATACGGCGTGCGCATCAAGGAGCTCGGCGTGCTCGCACGTGCGAACTTCGTGATCTCGCCCGACAAGAAGATCACGTATGCCGGACTCGTCAAGGAAGTCGCCGACGAACCGCCCTACGACGAAATCTTCGCCGCGACCAAGTCGTAGCGAACCCGAGGATGTCCGAGGCGGGCGACGACGATCGCGGCGCCGATATTCGCATCGCGCCGCCGTTGATTTTCGGCGGCGCGCTCGCGCTCGGCCTCGCCGCGGGCAACGTGCCGCAGAGCACGACCTACGGGACCCGCGCGCGGCGCCTCCTCGGCACGATCTCGATTGCGGTCGGCGTAGCCGCGGGTGCGAGCGCGCTAATCGAGATGAGAAAGGTTGGGTCGAACCCGAATCCGTTCGAACCGACGAGCGCGCTCGCAACGCGCGGCGCGTTTCGCTTCACGCGGAACCCCGCCTACTTCGGTGCGACGTCGATCTACATCGGCGTCGCTCTCATCGCACGCTCGATCCCCGCCTTCGTCGCGTTACCGGTCGCCCTCGCGATGGTCGACCGCTTCGTGGTCGACAAGGAAGAACGCTATCTCGAACGCCGCTTCGGCGACACGTACCGCACGTATCGCGACGCAGTCCCGCGCTGGTTTTAGCTATCGCCGGGCAACGCGACCCCGTGCGGCGATCACGTGCGGTGGTGGGTCGTCGGCGTGCGCGTCTTCGACGATCGACGCGCGACGTGCGAGGATCGTGCGAACGTTCAGCGAGCCCTTATCGGTAATCTCGCCGCCGTCGAGTGACGGGGGATGATCGAGAAGCACGAGGCGCTCGATACGCGTCGCACTGCCGGTCGCACCATCCGCGAAACTCTCGAGCGCGCTACCGAGTGCGGCGCGCACGAGCGGGCTCGCGCACACGTCGGACAGCGGCGCGTCCGCCGGAACGTCGGTCGCCACCGCGCGACACCGCGCGACGTCCGGAAATGCGAGCAGAGCGAGTTGCTTCCGGTCTGCGCCCGAAATGACTGCGTCGGAAACGAACGGGGCGAAATGGGCGAGCGCGCGCAGCCGTAGCGGCCCCGTGCTCACCCACGTGCCCGTGTCGAGTTTGAAATCCTCGGAGATGCGGCCGTCGAACAGAAAGCCGCGCGACGGATCCGCCGGGTCGGCGTAGCGCAGCGCGTCGCCGATACGATAGAAGCCTTCATCGTCGAACATATCGCGCGTGAGCTCCGGCGCGCCCCAGTACGATTCGGTGATGCTCGGTCCGCGCAAGCGCAGCTCCAGCTTTTCGCCGTTCGGGACAAGTTTGATCTCGGTACCGGGGACCGGCACGCCGACGTACCCGGGGCCGGGCGTGATATCCGGAGCCGCGAGCGCCATCGGCCCCGTTTCCGTGGAACCGAGGCTCGTCGTAATGAGGATTTCTTGCCCGCGCACCTCGCGGGCGAGGGCCTGCAACTCGTCCCAAATGTGGCGTGAAAGCCCCGCGCCGGAGTAAAAAATGATGTCGAGGCGCGAAAAGAATTTCTGCAGTAGTGCCTCATCCTCGCGCAAGAATCGCGCGAGAATTTCGTAGCCTTTCGGGACGTCGAAATAAATCGTGGGCGCGATATCGTGCAGGTTCCGCCGGGTACGCTCTGCGAGCGCCGGCGTCGGTTTGCCGTCGTTCACGTATAACGAGCCGCCGTACGTGAGCGCGATTCCGAAGTTGTGGTTGCCACCGAACGTATGGTTCCACGGAAGCCAATCCAAAATGATCGGCGGCTCGCTTTGCACGACCGGGAACATCTGACCGAACATCCGCGCGTTGCTGCAGAGCATGCGCTGCGCGCAGGTCACGCCCTTCGGCGAGCCGGTCGTTCCCGAGGTGAAGAGCACCTTCGCGATCGTCGCCGCATCGACGGCATCGTGCGCGCGTTCGAGCGACTCGCCCGGCGTTGCGCTCGCGAGTTCGGCAAAACTGGTAACGAACGGGTGTCCGCCGGGGGAATGCGAGACGACGACCTCAACGTTGCGCGGAACGACCGCACTGATGGCCGCCTCGTAGCGTAACCCGTCGTCGACGTACACGAGACCCGGTTCGAACGTGCCGAGCACGTCGCGCAGTTTTGCGAAATCTTTCGAGACGAGTGAATAGCTCGGCGAGATCGGCGAGTAGGGAACGCCCGCATATTGGGCCGCGAGTCCGAGCAGCCCGTGGTCGATCCCGTTCTCCGAGAGAATCGCGACCCCACGGTTCGCGTCGAGCTTGCGATCGACGAGCGCTTGCGCGAGCGATCGGACGATGCGCAACGTCTCGGCAAACGAAACCGTACGCCATGCGTCGCCGGCGCGCTCGCCGAGGAAGACGCGGTCCGGCGTCTCCGACGCCCAGCGTTCCAAATGATCCGTCATCCGTTCCGGATACGGACCGAGCGGCTCGCGATTGCGCACGAGTTCCACGCCGCCCGGACCCACGATCCGCTCGACGTCGCTGCTCCCATGCGGGATCGCTCGGCCCGCAGTCACCCGACGAGCCCGAGTAGACGGATCGCATTCTCGCGCAAGATCAACGGACGCACCTCGTCGCGGATCGGCAGTTTTTCGAACTCGGCGAGCCACTTATCCGGCGTGATGAGCGGATAGTCGGACCCGAAGAGCACTTTGCGTCGCAACTGTGTGTTCGCATATTGGATGAGCTGCGGCGGGAAGTATTTCGGCGACCAACCGGAGAGATCGATGTAGACGTTCGGCTTGTGCAGGCAGATCGAGATCGCCTCGTCTTGCCACGGAAACGAGGGATGCGCGAGGATGATCGGCATGTCCGGAAAATCGACCGCGACGTCGTCGATCGGCATCGGCGCACCGTACTTCAAGCGGATCCCGCCGCCACCGCGCGCGCCCGTCCCGATGCCGCTGTGGCCCGTGTGAAACACGATGGGCAGCCCCGTCGCTTCGACGGCTTTGTAGAACGGGTAGATCGCCTTGTCGTTCGGATAGAACTCCTGGAGCGGCGGATGGAGTTTGAATCCGCGCGCGCCGGCGTCCACGAGACGCTGCACTTCGTCGATCGCCGAGGCGCCGCGCGTGGGGTTCACGCTGACGAACGGAATCAACACGTCGGGGTGACGCGTCGCCGCCGCGAGCACTTCGGCGTTCGGCACCATCGTGCGCCCCGAGAGCGTCTCGTCGACCGTGAAGATCACGCACGCCATCTTCCGCGCGCGATAGTATTCAGCGAGCGGGTCGAGCGCGACCGGCGCGTCGTTCGCCCCGAAGTAGTCTTTCGCCGCGGCGGCAACGTCGCTCGGATCGTCGTCGTGCCAGTGCGCGTGGACATGGGTGTCGATTGCGACGAGATTCGTCGCATCGAGGGGCGAGGCGGGCGCGGTGTCGATCACGGGCGGTCTCCTGGAGCGGTAGCGATTCGTCTGAGTAAACGGGCGAGCGTGGAGCGTTCGGCACGCGTTAGGCCGGATGCTGCGGCCTCTTTACGTGCGACCGCGGGTTCCAGTTTCTCGAGGAGCGCGCGACCACGCGCCGTGAGGACGGGCGGCGCGATGCGGCGATCGATTTTCGAGGAACCACGCCGCACGAGCTTCGCCGCCTCGCAGCGGTCGACGAGGCGCATGACCGACGAGCGATCGAGATCGAGGACCTCGGCAAGCTCGATCTGCTTGATCCCCGGGTTCGCTTCGATGAGGAGCAAAACGGCAAACTGCGAGGGCGAAAGATCGTGCGCGCTCGCGACTTCGGAAAATGCTCCGAAGATCCGAAGCTGAGCGACCCGGAGGCGGTAGCCGAGATTATGCTCGAGCCGGCCGAGTTCGACCGAGCTCGGGCCCTCCGCCGGGACGACCGGCTCAACCACACGTCACTACGTTCATGCCGCCGACGCTTCGCCTCCTCCGGAGCCGAATACTTCCAGCTTTGTTGCGCGTATCAACAATTTGACACCTGACTTTCCCGGGTGGTATCGTACGAGCGTGTCGCACCAACCGGAGCGCGTCGCGGTCACGATCGAGGGTGAGATCGCTCACCTCCGGCTCGATCGCGCCGCAAAGCGCAATGCCCTCGACGACGCCACGGTCGCGCAACTGCATCGCTTTTTCGCCGACCCTCCGGCCGTCCGCGCCGCGATACTCGATGGCGCGGGCGACCACTTTTGCGCCGGGCTGGACCTCGCGGAGCACGTCTCGCGCACCGCACCCGAGGTACTCGCGCACTCGCGCGGATGGCATACGGCCTTCGATGCGATCGCGTTCGGCCGGATCCCGGTCATCGCGGTCATTCGCGGCGCCGCGATCGGCGGAGGTTTCGAGCTCGCGGCCGCGGCTCACATTCGCGTTGCCGAGCGGAGCGCGTTCTTCGGCCTACCGGAGGGCCAGCGAGGGCTCTTCCTCGGCGGCGGCGGTTCGGTACGAATCACGCGCCTGATCGGCGCGAGCCGCGTGATGGATATGATGCTCACCGGTCGCCGCTACGCCGCGCCCGATGCCGAACGCATCGGAGCGGTGCACTACGTGGTCGACGACGGAGCGGGCCTCGCGTTCGGGATGGAACTCGCGCGCGCGATCGCCTCGAACGCAGCGCACTCGAACGCCGCGATCCTCCAAGCGCTGCCCCGCATCGCCGACATGTCCTACGCCGACGGCCTCTATCTCGAAGCGAGCACGGCGGCGATGATGGCGACCGCCGACGAGTCGCGCGAACGCATCGCAGCATTCCTCGACCGCAAGAAATAAACGGCGAGCATCTCGCTAAATAAGAGTTTCTGAAAGTACTCCGGCGGCCGTGACGTGACCGATCCGGCTACGTGCCGTATCGACGTACCAAAGCGAACCGTCGCTCTCGCCGATCAGTGACGTCGGTCGTGCGCTCGGGTCGGGCAACGCGATAGCCAACGATTTTCCATCGAACGAAATCCTCTCGATTTCGTGTCTCTCGTTGCATACCGTCCACGCAACGCCGACGGCCGTCGCGACGATCTCTGACGGATTGCAGTTCGCCGTGGAGAAGTCGAGTCCAGCTCGCTGCGCTCGAGCCTTGGCGAACGAAAAGAGCGAAACCGAGCGCCGAGGCCCCGAAACCGGGAAGATCGACACGTCGCCAAAACCTGCGGTGACGATCGTTCCATCCGGAGCCTGCGCGATTGCGTCCGCGAAGATCTTTATTTTATTCGCATACCATTCGATCGAACAGTCGTCGCGAATCGTCCCGATCGCATCGGTCGTCGTGAAGATCATGCCATCCCGTCCGCTCGCGAGACTCGTCATCAATGTGGCCCGAGGCAGCACCCGAGTACACTCACGTTCGCTTCCGTCGGGAAGGACGTGCACGAACCCCAAGCGCGAATCTCCGAACCAGACCCCGCCTTTCTCGTCGGTAATAAATCTCGGCAAGAGGCCGCTCGAAACGCCTGGAACGTGCACGAAAGCGTCGCGAATTGGAAACGCCTTTTGCTCGCCATCGGGCGTTCGAACGTTTATCGTCACGTTCGAACGATCGAGTACGTCCTCAAACCAGAGATTGCCGAGTCCGTCGAACGCCGGCGACGCCGGAGAATGCGTCGCCAAACCGTCGTACGGCTCGTACGAGCCATGCGAAAAGCGTGAGAGCGTCGGCGCAGACGACTCTGCAACGACGAGGCTTCCCACGCCATCGACCGCGGCCGCGACCGGAGAACGCAGTCCCGGCGCGTCTTCGTTGACGGGGAGGGCACGGTCGGCGAGCAAAGGGCCCAGTTCGACGATCGACGCTACGCCACCGTAGCCGTAAACGATCGTAGGCTCGGCTCCTACAATGGCCGGCGGCGCGCCTCCGTTTAGTGGGATGCTTCTTAAGAAACCGTGCTCGGCCGCAATCGTTTGGTATGCGTAACCCCGACGAGTGTCGAAAGAAACGCTCGTCGTTAACGCGTTCTGACCGAAGCCCGTTTCCACCGCAAAAAGCGTGCGAAGGTGAACGAGATCGAACACGACGATCGCCTCTTTCGTAACCGCATAGAGACGACGGGCCTCGCGATCGATGACGAGCGCGTGCTGACCGGCCGAAAACGGCGGCGGCAAGCGATCCGTACAAGGCTCTGCAGCGAGTTCGAATCGTTGCTCGAAGGCGCCGGTCCCGGACAAACGATGCAATTCGCAGCGCGATCCATCGTCGCTCTCGCTTAGCACGTATACCGATCGCCCGATGTCATCGAACGCGACGTCGCTCGCCTCGAATCCGGCAGGCACGATACGACGGACTTTACCCGTCGCATAGTCGACGAGCGCGAGCGCGCCGGGCGACCACTCGGCGACATAGAGAACGTCGTCGCCAAACGCGCCGTCGAGCGGCAGTCGCTCGGCCCCGATGAATACGTGGGTTATCGAGTCCCCGGAGAAAAAAGATACGGCGTTACCAGAAAGATCGAATGCCGCGACTGGCTGCCCGGCGGTACGGGGCATCACGAAATGCGGTACGTTCGCACCGTAACTTCCGGGCGCCGACACCGTCGATCGCGTTCTCCCACTGGCCGCGTCGACGATAAGGTAATCCGGACCGTCGTTCTTCTTGATCACGATCGAATCTCGGTCGAGCGCAAAACCGGAATCACCGAGTAACGGTGCCATCGGCAGGGTCGCGATGATGTTTAAACGACGAGCGTCGACGATCAGCGTCTGCGATTCGAAATCCGGTCGCTGCTGCGGACCGGTCGAAGGGAAGCGCTCGCATGAAACGATCAGCCGTTTGTTTACATCGTCGGTTGCGAGACGACGCGCGCCGTTACAAATGCGAACGCGCCCATCGCGCTTTAGAGAGCCGGGGCTGTATCGATCGAGAAAGCCGTCAGAGGCGCCGGATGTTGTCAGCCCATTGCTCGTCGACCCGATGACGAAAAGCCGATCGAGCGACGGCATGAAAACGGCATCCTTCGGCTGGAATTCCAACCTGATGCTGACGCCGACGGGCCGCGCAGTACCGCCCGAAACGCTGCCGGCCCCCAGCCAAACAAAGAGCGCGACGTACAGTAGGAACCGACCGATTGCGACACCTCTCGGATAGACTCGACCCGCGTGGAAATCAGTCCCGCGGGTCGAGTCGGTGAGAAATGCGGTTAGCGCTTCTTCTTCGCGGCCGTTTTCTTCACGGCTGTCTTCTTCGCGGGAGCCTTCTTTGCAACGGCCTTCTTCGCGACGGGCGCCTTCTTTGCGGGAGCCTTCTTCGCGGAACCGGCGCGCTTCGGAGCGCCGACGGCGTCCTTGAGCGTCTTGCCCGGAACGAATTTGAGAACGCGCTTCGCGGGCACCTTCACCGGTTCGCCCGTTTGCGGGTTACGCGCCATGCGCGCGGCGCGGTCGCGAATGCGGAACTGGCCGAACGGCGTCAGCTGGACTTTGTCGCCCGACTTGAGGACGTTCGTAAACTTCTCGAGCATCGCTTCCACGAGCTCGCCGACACGAACGCGGGGCAGTTCGAATTCTTCGGCAAGTTCGCGGATGAGTTCGTTCTTAGTCATACGGCCTTTCAACATGAGAGCGGCTCTCGAAATCGAAGCCGCGGTACCAACGCCCCTTCGCTGCAAGGGTCCGCTCCCCCGCACGTTTCCGGAGGAAAATGCAGAATCCTTACGGGTTTCCTTCGGTATCGCGCACGCGCGAAGTATGCGTCCCAAGGAGCCTCATCTCGAGCGGGGAGAACAACGTGCCGCATGCGTTCTCGCACACGTCGATGCCTCATCTTGGGCGTAACGGTCGTTGCGTTTGCTCTCCACGCTGAAGCGGCTGCGGGCGAGCCGACGGTCGCGGCGAACCCGTCGACGCTCGTGAACGGCGAAGCGGTTCCAGCCTCCGTTTTCGACGCGATCGGAAACGACGCGCTCGCGACGAAGCAGGCCCCCGGGTTCGTTCTCGCAGTCGTCCGCGACGGAACGGTGACCTACGCGAAGGGATTCGGGTTCGCGGATATCGGTCGTAAGATAGCCGTCGAACGGAATACGCGCTTCGCGATCGGATCGCTCACGAAGCAGTTCACCGCGGCTGCAATTCTGCTCCTCGCCGAGCGCGGGAAATTGACCCTCGACGACCCACTCGCCAAGTATTATCCGGCATTCCCGAACGCCTCGACGATCACGTTACGGATGCTGCTCAACCAGACGTCCGGGCTCCACAACTATCCGTTTCTCGCCGAACACGATTGGCCGGTCAGCGGGCCCATCGATCTCGATAAAATCGTTTCGATGCTGATCGCCGACAAGCCCGATTTCGCGCCGGGCACGCGCTACGAATACAGCAACGCGAACTACACCGTGCTCTCCGCAATCGTCGCGAAGGTCGGAGGAACCGATGAAGGCGCCTTCCTGCAGCGCAATATTTTCGGCCCGCTCGGGATGCGTGCATCTGGCTATGGATTCGCCGCACAGACCGCCGAAACGGCCACGCCGTACGCCGGTTCGGGCTCGTTTACCGTGCAGCCACCCTTCAGCCTGGACCTCTACGCCGGGGCGGGGGCGATCGTTTCGAACGCTCCCGACATGGCGCTCTGGGACGCGGCGCTCATGAGCGGCCAACTTCTGAACGAGAGCTCCATGCAGCAGCTTTGGACTGCCGGCAATACAGCGAGCGGCGCGCCGATACAATACGCGATGGGATTCATTCCGGCGACCTTGGGCGGCCACCGCGTGGTCTGGCACAACGGGCTCGCACCGGGCGCGGGCGGGTATTGCTACAACGCGATCTTTCCCGACGACAAACTCGCGATCATCGTGCTGAGCAACGGCTCCGATTTTCAAGGTGTTGCCGAGCGTATGACGTCTCGCGTGCTAGCCGCGTACGTTGCGCCGGTGGAAGATCCGCGAATTACCGCGGCTGCTAAGGATTGGTTCCATCGTCTGCAATACGGAACCGTCGACCTCTCGAAGGTCGCTCCGGCATTCGCGCAACGACTCACGCCGGATTTCTTATCGCAAATTCGCGAGTCGCTTGCCGGCGCACCCGATCCAACAGATTGGGTGTATCTCGGTTCGCACGCGGTGCCGGGTGCCGTTATCTACCGCTACTCGATCACCTGGGCCGGAGCCACGCATACGTGGAGCGTCGGCGTTACGCCCGAGGGCAAGATCGCGGGATCATTGCTCCAGTAGCGACACGCGCTCGAACGAGAGCGGCTCGAAGGATGAGAGCACCTGGAAATCGACGGTTCCGCGCCGCTCCAGATCGCGCACCGCCGCGCGCGACGCGATGAAGCGCGCGACGTGCAGGGTATCCAGAATACGGACCAGGCGCGCGTCCGCGGGCTCGAGGCCCGGCACCATCTTGATCGCCGCGGCAACGGCGAGCGCATCCGTCGGCATCACCATGGGGAGTCGGGAGTTCTCTGCCGTCGTCGTGGTCAGCGCGTTGAGATACGTCGCGCTCGGACGATAGTCGCGCGCAAGTTCGGCCGTCACGACGTCCGCAAGACCGACGCCGTTGCCATTGCCTTCCGCGCCGGGCGCGAGGCCCAGATAGACGAGGCGCGTGACCGCCGGTGTGCCGACCATGTACTTCGCCGGAAAGCGACCCGTGACGTTCGGATCGGCGCCGGTTCCGCTAATGTTCTTGCCAACGCGATCGACCACGAGAACGTCGAGTTCGTCGAACGGTAGGCGCGGAAAGCCGGCCCGCACTTCCTCGAGCAGCACTTCTTCGCGCTCGATGAGATCGTGCGGCTCGAGTGCTTCGACGCGATATGGAAGCTCGTCCGCATTCTCGAGGATCGCGAGCGCGAAGGCGATCTTTCCCGTATCGAGCACCACGCGCGCTGCCGCCGGAATGTTCTCGTGCATCGCGAGCCAGCCGGGCGCGTGAACCGAGCGCGCGCCATCACCGTTGCCGAGGCCGATGGCGAGCATTTTCGTCGGGCCGCTCTCGATGCGGCCGCGAAACGACGTGTGGAGCTTGACGCGATTGATCACGACGATCGCGTCGGCCGCGTAGGCCTCGGCGTCGATAAACACGTCGACACCAGATGCCGTGGTCCCGACGCGGACGGTCTCCATCGTCGCGATGACCGGCGCGCCGACGGATTCTTCGGTAACGCCGAGGTGCGCGAGAACGCGCGCTTGGCCTTCGGCATTCGACGCGCCGTGCGACCCCATCGTCGGCACGACGAACGGCGTGGCGCCGTGCGCGCGCAGTTCGCTCACGACCGCGCGCACGAATTCCCCGAGGCGCGCGATTCCGCGACTGCCGACACCGACCGCGACGCGGCCGCTTGGGAAGCGCACGTTCGCGAGGGCGGCGCGCACGGCGCCGTCGATATCGTCGAGCGCGGGCGGCGTCGCGAGTCGCTGCTCCACGAGTGCGACGTCGGGAAGCGGTACGCCCTCGAGCAGTTCGCGCATTTCGTCGGAAATCGCGGAGAAATCGATCATCTGCGACGACCTTCCGCGATCTCCCGATAGATGCATTTTCCCCTAAAGGAACGCACCCGTCCTACGTGAGAGTTCGCACGATGAATCAGCGGCATTTTCCGTTCTGGCCACGCCGTCGTCCCTTCGAATTCGCGATTCCGGTGACGAACCTGGCGCTGAACCTCAAGACCTCCGCGGAGCGTTACCCCGAGGTCCCCGCAATCGTGTACTACGACACACCGATCGCGTATGCGCGCTTGTGGAACGACGTCGAGCGTCTCGCCGGATATTTGGAGCACGACGCCGGTGTGAAGCGCGGCGACCGCGTGATCCTGCTGATGCAGAACTCCCCGCAATTCGCGATCGCGTACTACGCGATTCTTCGCGCGAACGCGGTGGTCGTTCCACTCAATCCGATGAATCTCGCATCGGAACTCTTGCTCTTCGCCGAGGATAGCGGCGCGAAGATCGCGATCGTCGGCCAAGAGCTGAGCGACCGCTTCGTCTCGCTCTCGCCGGCGCCGATCGAGCGCACGATCGTCGCCGCGTACTCCGACTCGATCGAGCGCGAAACGAAGCTGAATCTGCCACCGGCCGTCGCCGCGCCGCGCGCGCCGCTCGCGCATCCATCGTTCGTTGCGTGGGCCGATGCACTGGCGCTCGATCGCGTTCCAGGCCCCGTCACCACGGGCGATGAGGATCTCGCGCTCTTGCCATACACGTCGGGTACGACGGGCCGGCCGAAGGGCTGCGTGCACACGCATCGTTCGCTGCAGACCACGACGCTTTCCGTTCCGCTCTGGGGAGGCGTCGCGGGACCCGGCGGCCGCATTCTTTCGACGCTCCCGTATTTTCACGTCACGGGCATGACGTGCGACATGAACACCGCGTTCTACACGGGCGCGACGCTCGTGATGTTGACGCGCTGGGACGCGACCGCAACGCTCCAACTGATCGAGCGCTATCGTTGCACGGCGATGACGGCGATCAGCACGATGGTCGTCGACCTCCTCGCCCAGCCCGATTTCACCCCCGAGCGGATCTCGTCCCTCACGCACCTCGGCGGCGGTGGCGCGCCGCTCCCCGCCGCGGTCGGCGAACAGCTCAAGGGACGTCTCGGACTCAACTACATGGAAGGGTACGGCCTGACCGAGACGATCTCGATGACGCACTCGAATCCGCCGGACCGTACGAAACTTCAGTGCCTCGGCATTCCGGTGTTCGGCGTCGACTCGCGCGTGATCGATCCCGATAGCGGTCTCGAAGTCGCACCCGGCCAGACGGGCGAGATCGTGATCTCGGGCTCGCAAGTGATGCGCGAGTATTGGCAACAACCGGAGGCGACGGCGGAGGCGTTCATCGAGCTCGACGGCAAGCGCTTCTTCCGTAGCGGCGACCTCGGCTACATGGATGAGGAAGGCTACTTCTTCATGGTCGATCGCCTGAAGCGCATGATCAACGCGGCCGGCTTCAAAGTGTGGCCCGCGGAAGTCGAAACGAAGCTCTTCAGCCACCCTGCCGTCAAAGAGGCCTGCGTGATCGCTTCCGTCGACCCACGCAAAGGCGAGACGGTCAAAGCCCTCGTCGTGCGCCGCGAAGGCACGGACGCGACGGGCGAGGACATCATCGCCTGGGCGCGCGATCAAATGGCGAGCTACAAGGTCCCGGCCGTTATCGAGTTCGTCGATTCGCTCCCCCGCTCGGGCACCGGAAAAGTGCAATGGCGCGAGCTCCAAGAACGAGAGAATAAGCGCCTCCAACACGCCTAACCGGGAGCAACGACGATGATGAACGGACCGGGTGATATCCTACGCGCCTCCGCGGCTCGCTTCGGCCCGAAGACCGCCCTCGTGACCACGCGACGGTCGCTCTCGTTTGCGGAGTTGGACGCGCTCTCCGATCGCGTCGCGGCGGCGCTTCTCGCTCGCGGAATCGTTCCCGGCGATCGCGTGTCGTTGCTCGGGCAGAACCGCTGGGAATACGTCGTCGCGTATCACGGCATTCTCAAAGCGGGCGCCGTGGTGAATCCGCTCAACGTGATGCTGACCGACGCGGAGGTCGCGTACGTCGCGAACGATTGCGGCGCGGCGGCGATCTTCTGCGAAGCCGCACGCGCGCAGGCGATGGCGGCACTTCGCGCCGAGGTGCCGTCGCTCGCGCACGTGATCTGCTTCGATGGCGAAGATGGTGGCGCGGTGGCGTTCGATGCCCTCGTCGAACGCGAGGCCACGCCTCCGCCGTTTACCGCCGACCCGCTCGGCCTGTGCACGATCGGATACACGTCGGGGACCACGGGTCGCCCGAAGGGCGCGATGCAATCGCACCGCGCCGTGCTCCTCAACTGCGCGCTGACCGCGACGATGCACGGCCGAAGCGAGCGCGACGTGGTCGTGACCGCGCTGCCGGCGCCGCACGTGTATGGGAACGTCGCGATCAACGGCACGCTCCTCGCCGGCGGAACGGTCGTACTCATGTCGCGCTTCGATGCGGCGGAAGCACTCGCGCTCGCGCAAGAACATCGCGCGACGATGATCGAGGGCGTCCCGACCATGTACGCGATGATGCTCGCGTCGCCCGAGATCGAGCGCGCGGATCTCTCATCGATCACCCGCTCGACGGTCGGCGGCCAAACGATCTCGACGGCCGTGATCGAAGCGTGGGAACGCAAGACGCACGGCGCGCCACTCCTCGAACTCTGGGGCATGACGGAGATCGCGGGCCTCGGCACGACGCACGCGGTGTACGCGCCGAACGTCCACGGCTCGATCGGCGTCTCGCTACCGGGCGTCGAGGTTGCGATTCTCTCGCTCGACGATCGCACGACGCCGGCCGTGCGCAACGTTGCGGGCGAGCTCTGCATCCGCGGGCCGCTCAACATGCTCGGCTACTACGGTCGCCCGGATTGGACGGCGGAGACGATCGATGCAAACGGCTGGCTGCATACGGGCGACGTCGCCTATCAAGACGAGAACGGCTATTTCTTCGTGGTCGATCGTCTCAAGGACATGATCATCACGGGCGGCTACAACGTGTACCCGGCAGAGATCGAGCGCGTCGTCGCCTCGCATCCGGCGGTCGCGATGGTCGCCATCGGGCGCCTTCCGGACGAGCTCAAAGGCGAAGTCGCGCGCGCGTACGTGGTCCTCAAACCCGGCACGAGTTCGAGCGAAGCGGAGATAATCGAACACTGCCGCCCGCATCTCGCGGCGTATAAACTGCCGCGCTCGGTGCGATTCGTGCCGGATCTTCCGAAGACGTCGACCGGAAAGATCATGCGTCGCGAGCTCGCGACGTTCGAGGAACGCATCGCGACCGTATGAGTTCGCCGACACCGGCGATCGCGATTCGCTTCGGCACGCTGTACCCGGGCGCGGGCGAGCCGCAGCGCAACGGAACGCTCCTCGTCGAGAACGGACGCGTGACCGCAATCGGCGACGCGAGCCTCGCGGTTCCGGAGCGCGCGATCTCGCTCGAAGCGCCGTGCGTCGTTCCCGGGCTGATGAACGCCCACGTGCACCTCGAGGCAAGCGGGGAACCGGAGACGATGACGCTCTTCGTGCTCACGACGGCCGTGCAGCGTGCGTTCTCATGCGCCGAGAACGCGCGCAAGACGCTCGAAGCCGGCATCACGACGGTGCGCGATCTCGGCGGCACGGAGAAGCTCGCAATAGAGACGCGCGATGCGATCGCAGCCGGCCGCGTTCCGGGGCCCACCATCGTACCGGCAGGCCGACTCATCACGATGACCGGCGGCCACGGTTACTTTTTCGGTCGCGAAGCCGACGGTGCCGACGACATACGCAAGGCCGTTCGCGAGCAACGCAAGGACGGCGCAGCGTGCATCAAGTTCATGGCGACCGGCGGCGTGCTCACCAAAGGCGCGGTGCCCGGCACGAGTCAGCTCACCGAGACGGAGTTACGCGCAGGCATCGAAGAGGCGCATCGCCATGGCATGAAGACGGCATCGCATGCGATCGGCACCGAAGGCATCAAGAATGCGCTACGCGCCGGAATCGATTCGATCGAACACGGCCACCTTATCGACGACGAGGGCATCGCGCTCCTCATCGAGCGCCGTGCCGCGCTCGTCCCCACGCTCGCCGCGATCGATCGCATCGTAACCGCCGGCGCTGACGTCGGCATGCCCGCATTCGTGCTCGAGAAGGCGCGCGCGATCGCCGAGGTCGCGGCCGCAAATCTCCGCCGCGCACGCGACGCGGGCGCCTGGTTCGTCGCCGGCTCCGACGCCGGCACGCCGTTCAACCGCCACGAAGATTTCGCCCACGAACTCGAGCTGATGCAGCGCTGGCTCGGCATGAGCGCGCGCGAAGTCATACGCGCGGCAACGCACGACGCAGGCAAACTCCTCGACGTCGACCGCGGCACGCTCGAATCCGGAGCCCGCGCCGACGTCGTACTCTTACCGTCAGACCCGGATGGAGACGGCCGCCCATTCCGCGACCCAATCGCCGTCATCAAAGACGGCGCAATTGCCTATCGTCGCTCGAGCTAGTATTCAGCTCGAGGCCTGTCCTCGTCGGATTCGCTCGGCATCGGTCGGAGGTCTAACGAACTCCAATCTTCTTCGATCGCTTGCGCCGAATTCTTCATAGTTTATTCGCGCCTGAGTCAGGCTTAGAGATCTGTTCGGGCCACCGCGAACCACGTTCGCGTCATGTTCGTCCTGACCGTCATCCTCCCAAAAGCAAACCGAGCAGATATCATATCCGCCCCGTTCGCCCAACGTGGGATACTGGCAACAGGGACACTCGTACGAGATTCCGTCCTGCCGAGGCTTGACTACGTTGACGAACGGCTCGAGGCTCACGACATCCGAACGACGGCTTTGATGACCTTGCCAGTTTCCGAATCGTGCACGGCTTCGGAGATTTTCTCGAACGGATAGTACGTCACGAGCTTATCGAACGGAAAGC
>Ga0116229_10000315_pt1 | contig 59480 bp, 36 predicted proteins | sample S1TSphgellanicum_3_FD_87313 | JGI IMG/M metagenome (GOLD analysis project Ga0116229, IMG submission 87313) | Host-associated microbial communities from peat moss isolated from Minnesota, USA - S1T2_Fc - Sphagnum magellanicum MG | ecosystem: Host-associated > Plants > Peat moss > Unclassified...
ACAAAAGGAAAAAAAGTTTTGATGTTTTATGTAAATAGGATAAAGCCCTAGGATGGGGGCATCTCAAAATAAGGAGCCTAGGACAAGGCGAGTCCAACATTGCATTTTGGGAATGTACCCACCCATGGGCTTTACCTCATGGTAAATAAGGCTGAAGCAAAATTTCATGAACCAAACATATGTAAATCAAGAGACATAGGAGTGGGAGGGATATTATGCCAATAGTGAGAGGGAAATTATGCTTACTTATAAGTGTAAGAACCCTCCCACAATTGAGGAGTAAGTATAATATCTTTCCCATTTTCTAGAAGGGAAATGGATGGGTCTAAGAACCCTTCACTACTGAAGAGTAAGTATAATATCTCTCCCATTTTCTAGAAGGGAAATGGATGGGTCTAAGAACCCTCCCACTATTGAGGAGTAAGCATATAATATCCCTCCCATTTTCTAGAAGGGAAATGGATGGGTCTAAGAACCCTCCCACTATTGAGGAGTAAGCATATAATATCCCTCTCATTTTCTAGGAGGGAAATTGATAGATATAAGGTGTGCCCTCCAAATACACAACAGATTTTCTCCCAAGTGCTTTGAAGTTGTTGGTGAGTAGCCACTTAAAAGGGATCAACAACTTTTTAAGACCCAAGGAATGCATAAACAGTTTCATCTTGTGTGTTGTTATTCGCACTTCTTCTTCATGCACGATCTTAATACAGTTTCATATAGAAACCACTCATGTTTTGTCAAGACAAAGCAAGCTGCACCCAGAAAAAGAAGAAGTAAAACAAAGGTAGTATGTTCTGCAGGCATTTTGTTCTGTTTTGGACAAGTCATGTAAAACTATTAATTTTTGCAGAAGAATTGAACTGCAAAGATTAAGACCAGCTCTATGAATGCATTATAAAGCTCTGCTTGAATTTTAGAATGTGAAGTCGCTGTATAGAGTGGCAGAAGATTAGCTATATGTTATACATCATCGTAGTAAAATAGAGTCTTTTGTTTGGGAACAAACTGTTGGCACAGAGATCAGCGTCTTATAGTCAGAAAGATATAACATCGCTGCAAGACATTATGCATTACTTGCACTAGAGTTCTAGACAATAGCTATACAGGTATATATCTAGTATCAAACAACTCATCCCCTGGAGAAAAAGAGCAACCTCGCCAACCGCAGCTGCTATAGTGGAAGGAATTATCTTCATTGGTGTCTGCCCTCGTCTTCTGCAATATAGTATACAAAGTAACAAGAGATTATTAGTATTCATACAAAAGAAGCAAACTTCAGTTTACTGACATGTTCTGCAGTATACTTGAACAGCTTTGCTTGTGCAGCTATCATGGTTGAAGCAACTATATATGGTCGAACAAACAAACTAGCTTCCATTACGAAGATAAAAAATTCTTTCTAATGCCATCAGTACTACAGGGAGAATCTAGTAGTAGAGATTAACCTTCGTGCTTGATCATGAGACTCGAAGTCGGTTGCCTGCTGCATCAGTCTGGTATGAGCACCACAAGCCAAGCCAAGCCAATTTGCATGAATTTAGGCATTTTATACTTTCATTAAAGCTTTTAGATTGTCGTGAAATCTCAATCAGATGGACTAGTGTAGTAGCGATATTGAAGACTAGAACTTGAACCAGAACCAGCTACCACTACTGCATTCAAGAGGGAAAACATGGGAAACAATTAGGAATATCGTGTAAGCAAGGAGACTATGCAAGGAAAAAAGTCTACAAAGGTCGAGACTTTGATTGCATGAGCTAGTGACTAAAGGGTGGTGTTGCAGAAATGCGACGTACGGCAAACGTAGCCAGTGGGGTTGGGGAGTTTGCACTTGCCAACCAGTTGCACAGCGGCACCAAACTGGGTTCTGAGAACCTGCGCGTGCGCCATTTGACACAGACAATATGGTCCGTCTCGCTGCTGGCCTTCTTGCGCAATCACTTTGCAGCAATCGCTGGTCGGCATTACGTTGGGATTTTGCGCCGCGGGCAAGCACGGCATATACTCGTACATACTTGGGCAGGCGCTGTGCACTTCCGTCGCCATAGCCAGGAACACGAGCAGACCCATTATGCACACAGCAGCAGCAGCAGCAACTGACCTCCCCATTACTAACTAATATTCCAACACAAAAACCAAAACCTCCGAATAAGAACAAGAAGAACAAGAAAAAAGAATAACAAAGAAGACGTACTAAGACTGGAATATCACACTTCCACTAGAATTTTCAAAGAAGAAGTTGAGTTCAGAACTCAGCTGATCAATTCTCCCGACGTAGTAGAAGAAGAAGAAGAAGAAGAAGATGGAAGCAGAAGCAGAGCTAGATGGAGCTCTTAGAGACAAAGAGAGAAAGTGTGAGGAGCGCTTGCTGGATGTGAACTCTGAAGTTGTGTGACGACACTCAAGTCTTGCACTTGGGTGTTGTAGTTTATGTAAGATCAGTAGCAGTGTTTCTTTTCCTGGTGAAATTTAAAAAATTGAACATTTGGAAAGGAAGTGATTCTGGAGGTTTTGAGTCGCCAGAAGCGAGAAAAAAGAAAATTAAAAATCACTTTGATGTGGATAAAAATCACTTGGTTTTCAATTGTTTACCCAAAAAAATAAAAAAAACATGATTAAATATTTGTGCTTTATTTTTGGTTTATAGCCAGATATGGCAAAATATTCCTAGAGATGGTTTTTTAATTTTTTGCTGCATCTTCCTATGGATGATCGCCACATTGGCTATGAACAGATATTCCTTTTTAAAAAAAACACACTGACCAGGAGCAATAACAGCTGGTGAAGTGCTCTGGTCACAAAACTTGTCCTGTGCAAAAATGTGACACGAGTTGATGTGGCTCTAGTTATGATGGATCATGATCACCACCTTTGCTTACTTAACCAACCATCCGCAACATTATATGTGCATATACTGTCATACCCTACTACGACTTTTGGCAGCTTCGACACTAATTATATTATTTTCAAAAATATTCAAAATTCGAAAAAAAGAATTCTTCAAATTACAAATATTTTTGAAGAAAAATTATTGAACCTGAAAGAATATTCTCATTGTTGAAATGAAAATCAACTCTATAAGTAGTTAATTATTTGAGAGACATACGTAGAAACTGTCAACACATGTATGTTTGTCAAATAATTAACTAAAAAATTTAAAGATTTTTTTCTTGAAGGTTCAATATTTTCCTTCATGTATTTCTGTTATTTGAATCTTTTTGTTTTGTTTTTGTTTTTTTTTTGAGAATTTCAACATTTCTGAAAATAATATAATTGGTCTCAAAGCTGCCAAGTAGTGTAGTTGTTATTTGCAGGTAGTACTTTTGTACTGGCTGCTATAAAACTTATGTGCACTTATACTATTAGAGCTTAACTATGTACACATACAATGTTGGGGCTTGATGGCAGTACTTACTTAAATGCCACTAATTAATTAATTAATCAAGCTGTTTGTAGGTCATTATAATGCCATTACTAACCATGTACATAACCTCATGCACGCCACTTATTTGTAAACTTGACAAGGGCATGCCATGCATGCACACTGCAGCCAGCTTTCGGTCATGGTAATTAGACCAACAAGATAGTAATTAGAATGGCTGCCACCAAAGGCCTTTCTTTCCTTCTTCCCACAGAATTTGTCAGCTCAAAATAAGGAAGTTCTCACACATAAAAGAGAAAAAAAATACAAGAGTTCAAAACCAGCTAACATTCTTGCATTAACCCTTAAACACCCAATAAGCCAAAAAATGGTTTTTTGGGTTTTAAAAAAAAATTGACCTCGATTGCACATATCGAAATATTTTTAAATTAATTTTTTTTTTTTGGTTTCACACATCAAATATCTTTTTAATCATTTTTGTCCAAGCACATCCAAGTGGATTTAAGGAAGAGTTTGTCATGAAAACCCCACTCAACAACTTTCTTCCATGCGAAGGGGCTGTTTGAAGGCCAAAGCCCACCCTAGGTAACCTTCGTAGCCTTGGTGAGCTAGCTTTGAAAAGTCATTTATGAGTTCTAGGAGTGAGATCTTTTGAATTTGTTATTTTTTTCAAGGATCTTCACATTCTCATTCCAAAACTTGCAAGGTTTCAATCTTATTTTTAAAATTGCATTTTGCTTGATTTTGTTTTTTGGTGAGTGGCTAACTTAGTCATTATGAGGTCCAAAAACAAAACTTTTGATGTGGATTCATGGGTCTTGCAACCACATTGCACTTCAAAATTTGGGGATGTTATTGACACTTCAAATTCTGTGTTGTTATTTAAAGCAAAAAAATCCTAGATTGCTAGGGTGTTGGTAGCCTTGTCTTTTGCCAATTCACTACATCATTTATCTATTAAGGAATGTTGTTTGTTTGTTTTATTTGTGATGTTGAAATTTCTCAAACAATGGTGCCTCCTTTCTCCTCCAAGGATATTGTTGGAAAGCCCTCGATGAGGATGGTGATGCATTGAGGTGGTTTGGTAGTGTTTAGACTTACAATGTAAGTTATTGAATTTTTTAAAAAAAAAATCAACTTAATAATTTAGGGAAATGGGGGGTGGAATCTTGGAACAGTTGAAAAGCCTTTGATCGGCGAGATTTCTATAACACAATTTCTTTATTTTTAGACCTAAGTTAGGGGAGATATTGAAACTGGAATAACTTTCATCAATGGAAATTAATTTGAAATTTTTTGATAGTTTTTTTCACAATTGAGCTCTATTATTAAGGTCTGTTCACACCTAGACAAGCCACACAGGCCACACTAGTGCATGATTATGTAAGAGTATTTTGTATGTATGGCCCTGGGTACCATGCCAATGGTACAAAACACTTGCCACATGTTCTTCTCCCTGCTTGCCCTCTTCACCCCTTGAACCTTTAATTCTCATTTGATCAAAACTTTCCCAAGTGGGAAAAGGGAGTTATAAGTTACAACGTTGGAATTGCCTCATAGTTGTGTAAAATGTCACTATTTAAAAAAAAATCTGATTGGGTAAAGTTGTAGGGAACTTCAAGCTGAAATTTCAGGGTTAAGAAAATTAGAATTTGATTGAGAAATGAAAATTCCACCATGGAGAGAGCAATTAATGTTGTTATGGGCAGTTTTTAAAAATTTATCTTTCTGAGAATTTGATCCCCATCCCATTTTTCATTGATATCAAAATTTTCCAAAGGAAGACAAATGCATTCATATTAGTGTGAACAAAAAAATAGATGGGGCATTTGGACTTGGGATGAGGGACATCCAAGTTGCACATACAATGGGCTTCTTCTACACACAAGAAAAGAAATGCAAGCTTTTAGACTGATTTTAGGCACCTTGTATAGGCTTAGCTCCCTCCTTGAGACATTGCAGTTGCTAGACCTTCTTCTCATACTGCCCAAGCTCAAAAACTTGTTACCCTACACTGCAATCAGATTTGATGGTTGAGTGCCAAATTGAATTAATTTTAAGGCAAGGGAGCTTTTTTTTCTTCTCTTTTCTTTTGGGACAAACAGTAAGCAAGGGAGCTTTTGAGACCTAAATTTAAGCTTTTGGCACATGCTAGTTCTTAATATTCCAACAATTTTTTCAAGGGATAATTTTAAATATCAAACTTTCTTTTTGTAATGGGTAATGGGTTTAGGAGGGTTGTGTGAGAGGAAGATGTCAAAGATTAGGACTTAGAAGAGCATTTTGAAAATAATGAGATTAGTAGATTAATGACCATATGTGTTGTGGCTTGAAGCTTTGTTTAACTTCGAGATTCCAGTTTTTGGAATTTCATATTACATATTGGTTTGGTCAAGTCAGTTTTATATGAAAATATCTGAAATTTCATTCAATTACAGGTTTTTATGTGTTCCAACTTCAACACATATGGATACAGCAATTATAGTGCTTTCACATTTGCCAATCTGAGATTTTCTTCAACATTGAAGTTACACAATGTTGTGGGAAAAAAAATTACACTTTCAACATTTTGCCATTTCTGAAAATTTTCAACATCTCAATTTTTAAATAAATTTGGTTAAATTTGCTCACAAGGTAAGTACAATAGAACTCAAGAGAGGCATGCATTTCTCATTTCAAAAGGCCAGGAGGGAAAGAATGAGGTGTCCTCTAATTGTGTGATGTGTCAAATTTTGATTGCAAAACCCCTAGGTAAGTGTACTACTGGGGGAGGGACCACTTCAATCCTTTGTGACATCCAAGGGTTAACATGAACATCATCATGGTATGTTTTATGCCATGTTAAGTATATAACCTACTAATTAGCATGCCATAAAACCATTAGTAGTTATAACTTAATACCCATAACATGGCACCTTATGGGCACAAAAGGTGTGTGGGCATCACCCAATTTTTTTGGAAAAAAGCATTAATGAGCCAAAGGGAAAGCAGGGTAAAAAAGAATGTGGCAATACTTTTGTACTAATGGCATTAAAGACCCTTGCCCTATTTCACATTTTCCCACACCATATGTTCTCCAGTACCAATGGCCTTTTAACATTGGTTTAACATTGAGTGAACATTCATGGAAGAACAAGTTTGAAGAGGCAATCAAAGTTGGTTGAAGAAGGGTACAAGCCTCTTTCAGTACCTTGGGGGGGGTGGGGGGCTACCTGGTCTCACATTTTTTTTTCCCCCATAAGTACCATTCAAGTGCAACCATTCCACATGGGTGGTTGGGTACAGCCCCATCAAGTTTCCACCATGTCCTTTCTCAAAGTGTGTGTGCCTTACTTGGCCACCCAAATGGTTAGGTTGGTTGCTTGTTGCCACTTGTGGTTGTTGGGTTTCAACTTTCAATACTCAGCACATCACTTTGGAGGTAGGAGTCTGAAGAACTTGCTTTCCAATGTCGATGGTTCCTTCTTTGTGATTAGGTATCCATTGCCTGCTTTCAGTTCCACACTTACACAAAACATAAGGATACAAGTACCGCACAACTTTTCAACACACACAAAAAACGATTGCACTCAAAACATTGAGTAAAATCATAACCCTTTGACGACCAATCGTCAACAAGGATTTGAAAGCATAACTTGTAACGCATGTGATTTAAATGTCTTTTATTATTATAAAAGTCAAAATTTGTGATCATGATTAAAAAAAAACTTGTACATTTGATTATAATGTAGGGCTTGAGGTAAAAATAATAATTTTTACTATATTATGAGTCACATTTGGTCTCAATATCAATGTTCAATCCAAAATTTATTTTTAAAATAAAAAATTATGTTTAAATTATTTTTTGATATTTAATAAATCAATGCATGAAGACCACACATATAATGTAGTCTTTGATTAGAACTCCAATCCTATCGCAAGTGGTTTTTTTATATTGGGATTAGACTTTAAACTTAAAATCTAGACTTTAAACCCCACCCTAAAACCTAAATTTAAACCTCTAACCCTAAAATCCACACCCATGACCCTAAATCCTATTTTAAACCTTAAATCCCATTTTACACCCTAAACTTTAAATTTCAAACCATACACCTTAAAATCAAAATCTTAAACCCTAAATTTCACACTTTAAACCTTAAAATCCAAATCCTAAACCCCACTTTAACCCTTAAATTTAAAGTTTAAAAATGAAACTTTAAACCCCACCTTCAATCACCCTTTAAACCTTAAATACTAAACTTTAACTTTAACCCTAAGATTTTAAGTAACTATTCTTAATTGTGGTGTGACACAAAATTAGGGTGATGAAACCCTAAATGGGTGAAAATAAATCATTGCATCAACTATTGAAAATTAAAAAGCGACAAACTTCTGATAGTTGATTGCAATGGGATGAAAGGATATGTTGACAAATTTTCTTTGCATTTGTGTTTCTTTGTTTCTTAAAGATTATGAGGTATGACATTGTTAAGGTGATTTTTGGTTTCAGTGACGTTTGGTGTTTGGAGTTATCTAGATTTCTTGATTTATGGTGTGTGAATGGTTTTTACACTATGGTTTGGAAGATGCAAGTTATGGAGCACATGAAACAATGGTATATGAAAGAGTGTTAGGAGCATTGAAGGGGGACAAAGCTAAGTTTCTTCTTGTGGTTTTTGCTTTTGTCTATGTAGTTCATTTGGCATCAAGATATGGTAAAAATTGTAGTTTAAAGTTTTAGCATTGTGTTGGTTAGGGAAGCAAAAATGCCCTACTACCAATAACCATTCATTCTTTTTTGAAGCTATGCATTTCCATTATGCCATGAACTTTAGAGGAAGGAATGTAGTTTTAGAAGTAGTTCTTAAGGGCCATATTAAGGAAAATGATGAAGTACAACAGGGATTTTGCTAGTGGTTAAAATGGCAAGTCTACATTGGGTTTGGAATAATTAGGAAATTTTGAATGACATTTTTGGGTTTCATGCTTTTGGATAAAAATATCTGCATTTGTAAAAGCTTTAAAAGGGAAATGGGGATTCTGTAAACAAATTTGGGCATGATAGGACAAATTTTGTTGATGATTTGTCTCAAATTGTGCCTTTCTTCTTTACTCAACTTCTTAGTCTAAATTTTGTTTTGGGAAAGGAACATCTTATTCACAATTGCAACGATTCATTTCGTGATGGGCATATGTTATGTGATTTGTGAATTGCCACAAAGATGACTAATGGGCTCTTGAGAAAGAAATTAGAATGTGTTGATTATTTAGGCCCATAGAATAAATTTGGTACATTGTCTAATGATTTAGTGGTTTCTATTACTTTAATAACCTCCTGGTTATTCTTGAGTGTTCAATATGTGATTATATGTTATTGTTGGTCATACTTTGCATCTAGAGATAATGGATTTCTTCCCTTTTCTTTTTGGTGATGATTACCATCACTATTCAATTTGCTAGCTCTTCAAAGTCCATTAATGTGGCCTACATTGTGGCGAAAATGTCTTGGATCAATAGATTATCTTGTCCTTTCATGTTTTTTTATTATTAAAAAGGTTATCAAAATTGAGAAGAATGAAAGCACATTGGATAAACATAACAATTTCTTGGTCCATTTCATCAAACATCTCTTCAATACTTGAGGAGGAACCATGGTTTGAACTTGAAAATGACATTTTGTGTGTTTGAATGGAGTTGAAAAGAAGGAGAACTTGGTTTGAACATTCTTTTATATAGTCCCATGAGCCCATAACACTTATAATCTTCCTTCCTACTTAACCTCCACCTAAATCCACATCTTTGGGGCTGATTTTTTATTTGCTCACCCTAATTACACTCTAACTAAAACCACAAATCATGTTTTATAATAACACATTATCTAGCATTCATTTTGACCATGTCCTTTAAACTTCACATTGAACCTCACTTTAAATCTTAAATATTTGACCTTAAACATGACAACCTTTAAAATTTTAACCCACCACTAATTTTAATCCATGGCCACCAACCTTAAGCCTAGTCCTAAAATGTGAATCATAACTTCAACATTTTACATGAACACAAGGCATATATTATAACCTGAATCTTAAACCTTGATCTAAGTATTTAAATATAAACATTTAATGTACAAACTAAAACCTTAAAAACCTAAAACAAAATCCTTAAAGCCTAAATGTTAAAAGGAAAAAAATAATGCACCATTAATTATTGATCTATGGCCACCAACCTTAACCCTAGTCTTATAATGTGAATCATAACTTCAACATTTTACATGAACACAATGCATATCTTATAATCCAAATTCTAGACCTTGATCCTAATATTTAAATATAAAACCTTAATGTACAAACTAAAACCTTAAAGATTTAACCTTAGATACCCAAACAAAAAAAACCATAAACCTTAAATCTTAAAAAGCCCAAACACATTTTAAAAACTAAACCCTAAAATTTCAAGTCCAAAACTCCAAAACTAAACTTTTAAAATTTAAACTTAAAAAAAACCAAACACAACCCCTAAAATTAAAATTTATAATCTCAAGTCTTAAACCTTAAAAATTAAACTCTAAAATCTAAATTTTTAAAAAAATCACAAATCCTAAAAACTAAACCTTAAAACTTGAACCCAAAACTTGAACCCCCACACCACTAAAATTAAACCTTATAATTCAAACCCTAAAAGACCCAATCATAAATTCTTAAAACTAGTATTTAATAGTTCAAGTCCTAAACCCCAAAAATTAATTAAAAACAAAACAAACAAACAAACTTTAAAATCATAATTTTTTTTAATAAAAAAAAAACCATAAAAATTAAACCCTAAAATTTCCAATCATAAATCCTAAAATCTAAACCTGAATCTATAACCTTAAATTACTAAAACTGAATCCTAAGCATTTAAACCTTAAAAGGCCCAAACATAAGCCCTAAAATTACACCCTAAAATTTCAAGTCATAAACCCCAAAAGTTAAACCTTAAAATTTGAAGGTCTAACCCCCAAAAGATAAATCCTAAAACTTAAACCCTAAAAAAACCAAGCACATACCCTAAAAGTAAACTCTAAAATTGAAATTTGAAACACCAAAATTAAACATTCACTAATACAAAAAAAATAAAATAAAAATTGATTAGAAAATCTAATCTAGAAGGACTTCATTTGGACAAGCATGAAAAAAACCATGTTCTTAATCCTGACAAGTTTATTTGGACCTGTACTACATGATTAGGGTGGTCTTTTTGACTAGCAAAATATTGGACTATTTAACTAATCATTTTGACTATTAAATAGTGGACCATTTGACTCATCAAATTTTTACCCAATTTTTTAAAAAGTTATTACCCAAAACATTTTTGTGTAAGTACGTAGGTCTAGGTAGGTAGGTAGGTTGTATATAAGTTTAGGTACATCGTAAAAAGGTAGGTAGGTAGGTGGTAGCCTAGCTTAGCCTAATTTATCTAACTTTCTTAGCCTAACCTAACTTAGCCAACCTACCCTAACCTTTTAATCATGAGTATAGGTTATAAATATTAGGAATTGAACCACTCACTTCCCCAATGATAAACCAAGTCCTTACAAGTGGACTACACCTTCCAAAATGGACTAAACTTGTCAAGTATTTTATTTCATTTGTTTATTTCATATCAATAGTTATGAAAGTAAGTAAGAAAGTTAGGCAAGTAGTAGCTAGGTTGCATGATGCTTGGTAGGTAGAGGGGTAGGTAAACATGTATTTTGTAGTCCATAGGAGGTAGGTAACTAAGTAGGTGAGTGGGTAGGCATGTAAGGATTTCAAATGGTAAGTGGGAAGTAAGAGGTAGGTGAATATGTAAGGATGTAGATGGTAGGTGGGAAGTATGAGGGAGGTAGGTAGGCATGTACAATGGTAAATAGAAGGTAGGTAGGTAAGTACTTGTAAGTAAGTAGGTAAGGATGTAAGATGGTAGGTGGGAAGTAGGAGGTAGGTAGGTAAAGTTGTACAATGGTAAGTGGGAAATAGGAGATAGGTAAGTAGGTAGGGTTGTATGATGGTAGATGGGAAGTACAAGGTAGGTAGCTAAGTAGGTTTGTAAAATGGTAGTTGGGTAGGTATGTAGGTAGGCCTAGGTTATTGCCTAGCCTAGTTAATAGTTATTTTGGCCAATTAAATAATATAGGATGTTTCATTTGACTAACACACCATTGTCCATTTTGACTAAGAATGTCATTTGCTTTGTCCAATTTGAATAAATGTCTTAGTTAACTAAAAGCCATTGGTTATTTTAACCATAGTGGTCATTTTTTGTCCAACTTGATTAGATGTTCAATTTGACATCTTATAGTCAAATAGGTCATTTTGATCAAGTTACTAGTAAAAAATACACATGTCATTCAAGCTTCAAGCTTGTAATCAAAATGTACATGTTCATTAGTAAAATGGGACTTGTTAATCAACTTGGACATTTTGAAAAACTATGAATTGTAATAATGATTAAAGCTTGAGCCCTAAAAAGACTTAAAAGAAAACTTAAAACCTAAACCCGAAATTCGAACCCAAAACTTAAAAACAAAACTTTGAAACCAAAATTTTAAAACCTTAAACCTAAAGCCTATATCCCCATATAGCTCATAGCCCATAATATATAACCATATAACTCCTATAGCCTTTACATATAAGCACCATAACATAGATTACAATTGGGGCATCACATGGGTAAAAACAAAATCAGCAACATCCAATATATGATCCAATAAATGTGCATTTAAAACGATCAACACATGTGGATTTTCTTACAAACTATGCTAAAGCCCACAATAAATTTGAAAGCATTCGGTGAAAGTTTGAATAATTTAAAATACGTTCAATTTTGAGGTTACCAAAAAACACAATGTCAACAAGAATTGTGCATTGAAAAACATTCTAATAACATAATGAGATGACATTAAATTCATAGTATTTCAACAAACATAATTTCAAAATATGGATGATTCTTTCATTAAATGTAATAAATTTTTGTTTTTCAAATTAATGTAGGTATAGGATTTCATTGTAGTCAACAAGTGTTTTAACTCATTTTATTATGACTACACCTTTTAAGGTTTGAATTTAAAGTTTAAAGTGCGGTTTAAAGTCTGGATTTTAAGGTTAAGATTAAGGTTAAAGTTTAAGGTATGAGATTTAGGGTACTAGGGTTTTAATTTTTTTCTTTCCATCATGTTATACACCAATTATATCAAGGAGGCCATAAAAAATGAACCTCGAACAACAATTATGAAATTTTACATTATTACTGGAGCTTGATAATGCCACCATTTTATGACACCTTCATGTGGAATTGGGTGAAATTGTCATTGTGTGACAATGTGTTATTCATTGTGTCATGAATTAATGATGTTATTTCAGACAAATTAATTTGTCGAACCATTCCTATTGATAGGGGGGCTTGGATAGGCAATTTGTATAAGTTGCCAAGGTGCATTAGGTTTATTGATGAGACATTGGTTGAAATCTAAAGGCCATGGAAGCACCCAAAACATTCTTCATGGTGTAATGGCCTAAAGAAGATGTATATGATGAACAACATTATGGTTTGGACCATCGTGGTTTGTTTATTTACATCAACACAGGCTACCTTAAGTCCTACCACAATTTAATCATTTTCTAACATTTGATTGTTTATTGAAAGTGGTGTCAATATTTCACCCATACGAATCAATATTTTGAATATCTTTTAGGGGATTCAAACTACATGGGGGACTTTCCATGTTCATTATGGAAAGGATAGAGAGGTGAAAATTACCACTAGACGTGGACCATGTTGCAATTCAATTTTACAACCAAATGCATTTGGGGTTTAGGGTTTAGGTGGAATGGGGAATTGATGGATTCAAAAGGAAATGGAGACACCTCATATAAAGGTTTGATTGCACAAAACAAAAAATTTCATCTCTTCCAAGTTGCGGCTTTCCTCACCAAATATCTATAATAACATCAAATGGATTTCACATATGAGGTCATTGGATATTATAACCCCAACCCTATTGCATAGGAATGGGTAGGAAATTATTAGCTATAGGTCTAGAATTGTCTTTAACTTTTGCTTTAAACTATTCCTTTGAAATCATTTTTAAATTTGTAACCATATTCAAATTGTTAATTTTTATTTTTTTCTTCCTCTTATGATTAATGCCCATTTTGCCTAGTTTAGAAAGGCATCATGAACATTAGATCTAGAGGAAACTAGGTTGCCATGCCATGGAATTCACTCTCAATAATTTCCCCTTGGTTAGTTTGGGAATAAAGGTGAAAACATGATTGAATGCACCAAAATATTGTCCCAAATGATAAATTTTCATATTTTTTTAACAAAGTACTCCACACCAAGATGATATAAGAATAGATAATGGAATTTGAACAATAAAATCACATTCTATATCAAATCAACCTTTTAATTCTAAAAGTGTTTTAGATTTGGATATTATCACATTATATCTTGATAATCTTTTAGCCATATCACCAAATGTCTTGGCAAACAACTTAATTCAACACATGGTGTTAATACCACTAAACAGTAATTTTTTGACAAAATGAAACATTTCCACCATTTAAAACATCTATATGTATCCAAACACATAAAAGTTGGGGTTTTGCAACATTAGTTAGTAATTTGTGATAATTCATTAAAAATCAAAAATTTTAAAAATTGTTCATTGAAAGAAGTGCATTAAAAATTGATATTTTGAATTAAATGTTTGAAGATGAAAGTTCCTACAACTATCCTTGAGGGAAAAATGTAGTTGGATTTTTGAAAAATTCAGATCCATTATTTGAAGTGAATATTTTTTATTTAGAAATATAAGGGGCTAAATTTTTCAAAAAATTTATGTGTCTTGACATTTACACCAAATTATTTCAAAGTTTGACATGCCTTAGGTCATGATCTTAAAAAATCATGTAAAAAAACTTAGCTTTGGATTCATTGAAATTAGGTCATAAGTATAATGGACAATTTAATAACTTGAAATTTTTTAAAACAAACTTAGTTGAGAGCTCCATTTTGAGTATTAATTTAGGTAAATCAATGCAAATTTCATTGGAAATCCATGTCAATATGGTATTAAATGAGGTTAAAACTTAGCACATGTTTTTAACATCCTAATCATTCAATTTGAAAGCAAAGTCTTATTGGTATTGGTGTCTTTTTAATACTGCAAATACGTCCAAAAATAATACATTCGATCATGTTTTCACCCATAAAGGTTTGCCTTTTGAAAAAGGTTGTTATAAAGATGAAGTTTGAAAAGGTTACATGAATGGAAGTTCCATTCAAACAATTAGGGGGAGGAATGGGACGAAGGCTAAAAGATGGGGTTTTGGCTATGCATGGATGTGCGATCAATAAAATTGTGTTGTTTCTTTAATACATTTCAAGGTGCATGCTCATCCATGGCTTTTAGGCACTCCAACATTTCATCAAATTGTAGTGTTAGTCGTTTTGAAACTTCTTCATTTGAATTGTTTGTTTTGAATTCCTTTAAGGTCTTTTGTAAATGGTCATTCAAGGTCTCCTTGGCAAATAGGGCTAAGTAGGTCTTAAGCACAATTGTAGTAGATAGCCAACTTTCACAATACATTTGGGATTAGTTTAATCATCTATTTTTTGTTAATGTTTTAAAGGGCAAAATGAATGTTGTATGTCGTCACAAATATGTTGAACTATATGGATCCACAATTTGAGGCACCTTGTCCTAATGGGGTTGTTTTGTTTATGCAAGGCAAATGATTCAAATTATTGAATCTTTGCCATGAATTCACCCACCTTTAAAAAGTTTTCCACTTTTAAAAAAGAATCCCACACTCACAACATTCACACTCAAGCTTAAATTAAACAACCAAAACATGTCACCAAAATTGTTTCAAAAATTTCAAAACATGTATTTATTAAAAACTAAAATTAGAAATTGATCATTTGAAAAATGCAAGGAAATCACCAGCAACAAACCTTCATTCAAAGTGAGAAGCAATATCACCATGATGACCACCACAAATGCCAATTAGGGGTTTATCTCACCAAAATCAAACCCAAGACAATAAAACCCAAATTCATAATTAAAGCCAAGATCACCAAGATGACTGCTTGTAATATGGGAAATATGGATTATTTCACCAAAAATGAAAGGAAGATAATTCAAATTCAAAATTTGCAACATGTACATAATTTGAATATATTAAAAATTTAATTGTGGGAAACATCTAGCTCCAACAAGTCACTTATAATTTGAAAGCAAAATTTTAAGTATTCTAGTTCAAATTGTAAATGGGCTTTAAAAAGACATCTTGAAAATCCTTGAGCTTGAAGTGTTTGGTAGTAAAATGTTCTCAATTTATATAATTTCAAGCACATTCCAAACCATGGTATTGCCCATGACCTTGTATAAAGATTTTTTTATTTGATGAAAATGCGATATCATTGAAGGGTCCATGAATAAGCGCATAAGAATTTGTTCAATGATAAAGGCATCGAAAGAAGGAGTAGATGGAGAGGGTTTTTGTATAAAACTTTATAATCTATGGGTTTTTAGGTAGAAGGCTTCTCAACCTTTGGTGTAATTGGAGAAAGATTTTTGAAATTTTTTAAGAATTTTCCAAGCTATGAAGTTGTTAGGGCTTGTTGGAATTCACAAAGTTTGTGAGTGAACACACAATGTGACCACAATGAGGGACTAGGAAAGGGTGAGGTCTTTGGCACCATAACTACAAAACTATATGCCTTCTTCAATTGAAATGATGGATATGAGCACCATCTCTCTAGTTTTTTGGGCTAAACCTTAGCTCAAAAATTGGTTGTTGGAAAGAATGTTGTTGTTCAAGGCTTTGAACCACATTAGAAGACTCCTCTTACAACACAAAAAACCAACACCCTTTAGGTGCTTTTAGTCTAGAGGGGCAACCATCTTTCCAAGATTAATTTTCAAGTGCCTAGTTCGATTCCTTCAACTCCAAACACTCACACAACTCCATTCCAAGTATTCAAAAAGCTTGGAAAGCTAAACAACCTCATTGTGCCCTCACTATTTGATTCAAAATATTCACAATGCTTGAAAGCAAGAAACAAAAAAAGTTTGAAAAGAAAAACAACAAAAAACAAAGAGCTTCATAGGACAAAAAAAATCACACAAAATAGTTCTTAGGTTTGTGATAAGCAATAATTCAACATAAAATTGGTTTCATGTTTAGTTTTGATACAAAAACTAGTTTTGCTCCATTGGGATGTGGTGTATGTTTTTGATGTTGCATTTGACATTATGATTCATGAATCAAACAAACACAAGCTTTGGTGTTGTGTTTGTTCGACTTTATGGAAAATTTTATTACATATATAAAGGTTAGCTACTTCATAGCTCCATGCCACCTTCAATTTTCAAAGTTTGTTTTTTCATGTGAATCCACCAAGGTGGAATTAGTAAACATTGACAAACACAATATGGATCAAGAAGCGTGTTAGATTTGTATTTGCATTTTTGCCTTGTAAGGAAAGATAGGTGATAATCTAAATACCAACTTGTTAAATGTGTGTTAATCACAAGCCAAGAAGATCACAAAGACAATATTACAAGATTCTTGGGCTCTAAGAGTTGTTGACTTTTCTATTACTAGGCTTGTTGGAGATGTTGGTCAACAAATGTTACTACAAAAAAAATTCAATTTTTTTATCATTTAGTTGAAATTAAAAAGGCTTAAATGTTTAAAAAAATCCTTTACTAAAAAATGATACATTTAAAAATTTTCTAACATTTTTTATTGGTTATCCCAATAGGGATTTAACATTAAATGATTGTAACATATTTTAATAATTTGTGTGTACAATTTTTAAAAATTAAAAAATGTTGTCAAACTAAAATCATAGCACAAATGTGTTGAAAAAATGTATATATTTCAAAAGTCAACAATTTTTTCAAAAAACCAAAAATATTCCCTTTTTATTTTATGCATTTTGGCAAAATTTCACACAAAAAATGTTATTACCAATCTATTGCATTAAATGAGATCCCATTATATAATCCACATTGTAAAAATGGGTGAGGTTGGTGTGTAACTAAAAGAGGTTTGTTAAGGCCTAGGGTGTTAGTTTCCTTAAGGATTGTTGGTTGAACTAATATTTATATTAATACTTTTATCTTCTTGACTTAGGCCTCTTAGAGATTATATTTAACCTAGGAAATGTTAAATTTGGCCTTGAAGACCTTGATTTACTCCAAGGATGAACTATTCATAATGGGTTTAAAAAATCTAAATTAATATTTTGGGGTACTTCGTTATGGTATTAATGCAATAGGTGTTAATTCACCTAAGGGGACTTTAAAAGGTCTTCACTTCATCACATAAAATAAAAAATCATGTAAGGTGCCTAAAGTTTAAAATGTACCATCAATCAAAACTTGTTGACCATTCATTGACTACACCATTGGGGGTTATGTTGAAAAAAAATATAACCACCACATTTTCTCAAGATTCGAAACCATTTCTTACTTGATTTCATAGCAAAAGAAATATACATTCAATTAAAGGGTGTGAAAAGAATATGAATAGGTGGACCATTAGGAATGTCACAATTTTCCTACACCACCTTGATTTAGGACCGATTTGTCATTTTTTAAAACAATAATTTAAAAAATTCTTACATTATGCATATCATGGATATTCTAATGGATTAGCTAAATCAAAATTTGGACATGTTTTCATGTTCCTATACATTTTCTATGTCAATTTTTAGGAAAATCATTATTTTTCAGGAAAGTCTTAAAAATTATTTAGTATATGAATCCTTAATGAACATTTTTTTGGGGGGCGGAGCTTTCACCCAATCATGCTTGCCCCCTCATTAATCATTCCTTAAAAGCACAAGAAGGTTTATTTAGGCTCTTTAATTGGGGTGGTGTAGGAATGGATTAAATAATAAAACTAATGGTTTTTAAATTCTCAAAGGACAATTACACTTGTTTTTTAACATTCCTTTGGCTTTAAACACTAGTCAACATCTAATTTTTCTAAAGGTGCCCTATTTAAATCTTACCAAGATTGTGTAATGAAAGTTTTGTGTTTTCACTAAGCTTTATCTATATTGCATATCGGGGGTTTGTGTGATGGAATTGGTTGTTGTTGGCAACCCATTTTCTTTCATACATTAAATTACAACATTCTTGTTTATGTGGTAGGTAACACTCGAGTCTACAAGTTCCATTGTTCATGACACCTTGTGTCATACTTTTTTTTTCTAGGGGCCATTTTTTAAAAAAAAATGCCCTCTCCACTCCAAAAGTAAAAAAACAAATACACCAGGTAATGTCCCCTCTAGATACATTATAAAAATCCTAATAGGGTTTAGTGTTTGGTATTGCCTTAATAGTTGGGCATTACACCTTATGAACCAATGGTGGAGTTCAAGGTTTAAGGTGTAATATGTAATGCCTTATTGCCAAGGCATTAATATTGTAATAAATGAAGAGTTTATGTCAAGGAGCATTATTTTCAAAGGGGGTGGGGGGCCTTTCATTATATAGAAGGCATTTCCTCCCAATGCCCTCCCAATGTACAAAAGGCATTTGGATTTTATTGAAACGGCCTTTACACAATGAAAGGGCCTTCTCCCATGGTTATTATGTTGGTGTTAAAACATGGTTGGTTTTTTAACCTTATGCATATATATTTTCCAAACAAGGTTGTCATATTAATATGAAAAATATACACAAAATAGAGGGCATGTGGAATAAGCTTGTGCTTAAGGGTTGAAAAAACAATTAAGATTGTTAGCATGGTATGCTTATGCCCAATAGTTGAAATTGTTAGAGTTGTAGGCTTGAGTTGTTTTGTGGGAATCTCTTCAATGAATTGGCACATAAATGTTGTAATAATATCATAAGCTTGTGTTTAGGAGGTGTGATGAATTTATTTTGGCCAATGAGATTATTCAAATTGGTGCTTTGAATTGTTTTTTAAAGTTACAATAATGAAATAATATTTAAACATTGCGTTTTTTTTGCATATGCAACAAATTGCAAAGAATGTTTAACAATAATTTGGAACCTTTAGCATATATTTCTTTGTTTTTAATGAGAGAGGTGCATAAATCCTAACATGTCATTGTACAAATTCAATCTTGTAACATCCTTTTCATCTAACAAATAAGGTTTTTGGACATTACTTGTCCTATTTGTTTTCATATTAGGGGAGTGCAATTCATGTATATGAGTAATGCCTTACAAGGGGTAGTAAGTAGGTGCTTCCACATTTTTAAAGGAGTAATTGTGGTGTGAATATGCATCCATCTTGTCTTTCTTTCAAACTAATGATCAATCCACTCTCAACAAGAAGAGATGTATATTGAATATCACTTGAACATGCTACTATCAAAAAAAGTTGTTCAAGTTCATTTTGATTGTTTTGTTATATTGATATTTCTAGAACCAAGGGCCTTTGGCTATGTTTTTGGTATGTTGGAAAGGTTTTGATGAGTGGGGTTGTAATGAGGTCATTCATAATATTTAAACTTTCAATGCAAGAGTTATTGAACATTCCAATCATGATAAAAAAAATTGTTGATATTCAATGTGTCATCCAAATATTAGTGCATAAAATTGAAATTCCATGGATTTTGATGCCATAATCAAAGAATTATCACAAATTTCCAATTTGATCTGGATCTTTTGCTGTAAAAACCTTTTAGAATTTTTATAATGTAATTGGAGGGCATGCTATAATGTGTAATTTATTTAGTTTGAGCAAACATTTATTTTTTCATAGTATAGTTTATGAAAAATGTAAATACCTACTTTGAAGAGAATTTGAAGGTTGCATTAACTTTTATGTTGCATAAAGATTGTGGGTGAAAGCATTACCAAAATTGAACTTGCGTTCAACTTTTGCTTTGCATGCCCTTATTTTGGCAATGCCCCACCTTTAGGCTTTACCTTACACATAATGCCTCCTGACCCCTTGGACAAAGTGATTGTGTGAAATAGGACTCTTCAAATTAGGTTGGGGTGAATCAGCATTGGCACCATTATAAAAGCCTTAAATTTTTTAGGTTTTTAAAATCATGGTAATTATCATTTCTTCAAATTGAATTAAGGGCTTTGAGTCCAAAATAAACAATTTTTTGGGTCAATATGCCAACTAAAAGGCCTCATTCAAGAAGGTGAAATTAACCAATGTATTTGTTGATTCATCTTGCCCTTACATTGATAACTTCACCTTCTTGAATAATTTTTTTTAGAATATATATTCAAACCTTTGAAACATTGCCTTCACCTTCTTGAATAAAATTTCTTATAAGATAATTTAAATCTTGGAAATGTTAAATTTGGACTCGAAGACATTGATTTAGTATAAAGATGATATATGTATTTTAAATGTTTAAATATAAACAAAAAAACTTTGAAGTTTTTGGTTTTAACCAATGTTGTGCGTGTAAATGATTTGGGACTTACACTCCATGCTAACGTTTAATATCCATCTATGTTTGTGTAAATGTTGAACAAGAGATTTATAAATGTAAAATTGTGTAAATTTATTTTATTTTGTGTAAAGTAATGTAAGTGTAAAAACAAATACATTTATATGGTTTTACATGGCTACGTAAAACAAGATAAAATATTACGATTTCTATTTAGGGAGGGGGGATATCATAATATAATGTTTTTAGTGACAAGCCCCAATTAGCCATTGTAAAAGAAAAACCATCAAAACATTTGTGTTTTGGGATGCACCACAACCAATTATAGCTTTAAAATGAATCTAAACACAATATTATCCTTGCCTTGATAGGCAAGCCCAAGAGAATGTTGGTGTTAGGGTAGACCGACCGATGATCAAACACTTAAGCATTCAAGGCAAGTTGTATCCAAGGGGTAAGTTCTGTTGCTTTTGGTGTTAAAATAAAACTTGAACCCTTCCTCATGGTGCATATGACACACTAATTATTTTGGTCAAAAACGTATTAGAAATGAGAAAGTTACAGCCCCCCAAAGTAAAAGGGGTCAAGAACTCAAAAAAAAAAAACCATTGAACGTTACCAAAGCTGTTCCTGAATTGAATTCAAAAACAACTTTGTATGTTGCTTTGTTGATATTAGAGTTCAAAGATGATTTGTAGAACTTTAGGTGGTGTTCTTATAGCACTTTAAATAATTTAAAATGAATTTTTAAAAAAAATTATGAGGTTTGAAAGTAGGAGGGTCCAAAGAGAAGAAAAAAGACCAAAAAAAAAAAAAAGTTTTGTAAGTTGGAAAGCTTATTTTTCTCTTTTTTTTTTTTCATTACTCCTTTTCCTTTCCTTTGCACTTCAAAAATGACTTCTAAGGGTTGAGGTAGTGCTCCCATAACTTTTTAAATCACTCAAAATGAAGCACATATGATGAAGATATAAATAAATGTTTGATCATAGGCAGGTGATCGATGATGGGCTGCACTACCCTAGTGCACCCAAGTTCATCAAATAACACAGATTTTTCTCCAAGGTCGGTACTTAGTACTCAGGGTCCCATTGCTTAACTACAAATGTCAAATCTGAGCTTTTATTGCAGGATATCCATCACTGGTGGTACGCCTGACACTTGGTTGCAAATGTCAAACCTTAACTCTTTATTGCATGATATTCATTAGGATATGTTGTGTCCTTCACATGCATAGTGGTAGGATGAGGACGTTAACAACCCCTTTTCATCTTTGCCGGTGTCAATGTGATGCGAACTAAGCGGCTGTAGCACAAGAGGCAGCACTGACACCCGCAAAGTACATAGGGGGGTTTTAAGCGTCCTGCATAGGACATTATGTGCACAGAACTAAACATTAAAAGAAAAATAGTGCTTCATTTGGAGATTTTATCACTTTTTCAGAAATTTTGGACTGCACTTATCATTATGGCCTCTGGGTTTTTCAGGTAATGAGAATACCTAAATTCCAACCTCTTGCAGCAAAAGACAAACATTCAATTGGGGGTGGTTGTTGACAAGGTCAACTAGTATGCCATAGTGTTCTCCAAATGCCTAGGTATATAGGTATATTACTTTGCATTTACATTGCTATTTACACAGTTATACACTATATGCTCTGGATAATAAAATTAAATGTCTAAGTTTAGCTTTTTTTTTTTTTGGCAACCCCACCAATAAAACTGTAAGTGGAACAGCATGTACATGGGAACTAATAAGAGCAAACCACCTGGACCAATCATTATGATCGACCAATCAGAAATGCTGAGCCGCAGTCGGGTCCAATTTATTACACTCTTTTTTGGAGGTGCACCCTAAACCCTAAACCTGGGTCCAAATTATTACTCTTTTAAAGGCGTCAGGCAGCCTCGATGAACATTTCAACATTTTGACAATCAAGAATTATACTAAAATGTGTCCATTATAATTTGGATTCATTGTGGCAACATAGTGGAAAGGATTGCTCTCTAAATTCTAGAAATGCAAGCTTCAATTCTTGAAAAATTCAATAGCCCTCTTGACAATTTCCATATAGCTTGAGCACATCCATCCAAGTTTATGATACAGTCCTTCAACCTGTGGATCCAATATCATCCATTTAAAAAATCTTGAGAATTGGTATATGGGAGATTTTGCACAATCCTTCATATGGTCCTCACTAGACAATTGATTTCGCATAATGCTCTGTATGCTTGTCTTTGAGCAATTCAAGAGACAATTCATACCTACCTCATTTTCAAGCCAAACTATCTCACTTCTTTCTTAATAAGAACCTCACTCTTTTTCTCTACCCACCAACATTGATCTGAAAAGACAAATTAATAATATGTGCATTTCATGTCCATGATATTAATATTAATTCAAATTAAAAATTTGGCAATGACATAAATAATGATGAACTATTGGAAACCATATGAGAACATAAGAAGAGAAAAAAACTTGTTGATTGTCACTAGAAGTATGCAGCTGTGTAGAGCCCAAGTTCATAATACCATCCATTCAAAAATCTTGAGAATGGTTCATGGATTCAAAAATCTTGGATTTACCTTGCCTACAACTTCACTGCTGTTCATACTCCTCATTGCATCAGAATAAATCTTGCAAATCTTGTGAACTGTTACCCACTTTCATTGCACAATACCCAGTTTGTGCTCACTTTCCAGGCTACACTTGAATTGGGGATGAAATGGGGATTCCACAGTCAAACTAGTGCCCAAAGACAGGATGACTTGAAGGATAACTTTAATGTCTTGACAAGTTTCAGATTGATCAATATATCCTCTATATATATATATAGCAATGGCATGTCACCGTACATCATTCCTTCACTATTCCTTCACTACTCCATAACCATCCCTTGTGACAATCGCAACGCTCCAATTGGTTGTCAGGTCGCAAACTACAAACCATAACCTTTGACCTCTGTTTCATGGCAACCTACTAATTAGCACAAGGTACCACCCTAGGCTCTCATCAGCCCAATGATTCCATTTGCTGCTTGGATGAAGATTTCATAACTGCTCTCTGGGTGGATGAAAAAAGGGGCGTCTCAATTCTTGCAACAGATGGTTATATCCGGTAACTAGCTTGAGCACACACTGGTTACTGTGAATAGTTTCAGCACTCATGCACCTTGACTATACATGGTAACTTGTGTGATCTCACTGTTACCTAGTCCATAGTTGCAAACAAGAATATATTCTATGTTCCACACAAGAAACCACAAATGGGTTTAGGGTTCATGAGTAGTATACATCAATTGCAGCATTTTCTGTTGGAAAGTGGATGTTGATATTCGGTGTCCACAAGTAGTATACATCAATTGCAGCATCTTCTATTGGAGAGTGGATGTTGATAATTTGGTGCACCCATATTCCTCAGTATTCCCGCATGGTTAATAGAAGGATTCCAGCTCCATTGAGAACTGAGATCAACAGATTCCCATACCATATACCCATCTTGAGAAAACATGAGTCCTGCATGAGACAGTCTCCAGAGATTGATCAAAGAAGGGCAAAGAACACAATTCAGAATTGGAACTATTGAAAAGCATTGAAGCAAAGAAGGCCTACAACACTTGAAGCATTGAAAATTGCCGTACTTCCACCACTGTATGACATGTTCATTGCCAAGCACCAAAATAGTGTGAAAATGCAAGTAGAGACCAATTTCTCTAAGTATCTCTAATTCTGAAAAAGTATCCATGATCCTTGAAATAAATAACTGGGACTTTAAGAGCGACCAACCCCCATAATTCCAACTAATAGAAGAAGAAGAACAGACACAACCTGCTGTGTTGAAGATGTGTAGATTGGTTCCAGAAGTTGAGAATTGTGTGAGTAGGATGTTGCAATAACTGTAGTTGTCTAGCAGGCTCAACAGGCTCAGCAAAGATACACATGACATTGCACCACACACAATAATCATTTAAGTGTATGTAGTTCAAGCTTTGCAATGTGAACAGATCCACAAGTCCAAAAACATAGACTGAAAAAACAAGAGTTTGAAAGATGCAAGCTGCAGGGAAAGGAAAGTGCATACATCATCCAGGGACACAAATCAAAGCACTTAGGGAAAAGCTTAAGATTAGAACAACTACTATTGCAATGCAAGCATGAGTGCCAGTGAATGGCAGGATTGCAGTCAAAGAAGGGATGTCGGGGGTCACTGCATTGACAGCCCTTGCAACTCTCCTGCATTGACAAACACCATCCCACCCCGATTCCAAACGTTAATCACCCACAATGGCATCCCTGAATCGGTTTCTGCTGGACTAAGACGATACAGAGTGGAGGAGAAAGACCATGCATTCATGTGCACAGAGAGAAAGATAGAGAGAAAGAGAGACAGAAGCGAGACAGAGAGGTCGAAGGGACTATGCTGACACCCAGGGTGAACAGGCACGCAAGACGACTGCCCAGAGGGAAACCAGAACCGCGATCGCTGGCTAAAGGCCACAACAGGCAAGCATGCATTGGAGACACGACCATAGAGAGAACTCTGAACTGCAGGAAAGCACACAGCCGCACACGCGTAGGGTTTTGCGAGCTTGCATTAGGGTTTGAACAATGTATTTCGGGTTTTTGGGCGGAGGGTAGATCCTTCAACCGTCGTCGGAAAAGGCCACAATAGCAAGCATGCAATTGATGCACGACCATAGAGAGAACTCTGAAACTGTCGGAAAGCACACACGCACGCGAGTAGGGATTTGCGAGCTTGCCTTAGGGTTTGAGGAATCTCATCACGTTTTTCGCGCGGAGGCTCAATCCTTGAAACGTCGTCGGAAAAGGCCACAACAGGCAAGCATGTAATTGAGGCACGACCATAGAGAAGACTCTGAACTGTCGGAAGAAAACACAGACGCGGCGGGGGGTTTTGCGAGCTTGCCTTAGGGTTTGAAGAATGTTATTAGGGTTTTGGGAGTGCGGTAGTTCTTCGTCTTCTTCTCTTGCAGATATTCTCAAGGCCACTTTTGTGGAGCTTTGAATCCAGACCAGGTTTTTGTGAAATTGAAGCACTTATTATGGAGATTTTTTTGGCTGATTTCAGGTTGTGTGGAATCAGGTATAGAGAATGTTGGAGACGGGTTTTGGGTGTAGGATCCGATGGGGGAGGGAAAGGCACAAGAGTTTGCAGTGTCAGGAGGTAAGCATTTTGCTGTGACATTTTGGGTGGCGGTGGTGGAGCGTGACGCCATCTTCCTATCTCCAGAAGATGGCAGCCCATGAGGATGAGCTCTGTGTAGCTCTCACAAGGATCGCCCTTGCAGGAGATGGTGTGGTTTTGGGAATCGGCATGTCAGTCCTGGCGCTGCGAACATGGCTCAAGTACCGCGCTCACAGCAGAGCTCTCAAGGAACTGGAAGAAACCCCGTTGTCGCGAATCGCCGATCTTCGCAGCTTGGTCGACGGGAGCAACCAAGAGAGAGCAAGGATCATTTTGCATGATGATGACTCCGAGAGGGTGGAAACAAATCCGCAATTTCCATTCAGCAGTCTATTATGGCAGAGGAGGAGGAGGAGCTACAAAACACAGCCACAGGAACTTTCGACAAAGCAACAACAAGAAAAAGCAGCAGCAGCAATTGTGATGGTGAGGGGAAGAGTGCAGAGCAAAGCATGTGTGGAGGAATCCAAACACAAAACTGAGCATGATACAGGTGCACTCACAGCAGAAAATGTCGATGAGAAAGCAGTGTACTTGGAGAGGACACAAACGGTGAGACCATCCTACTCCTCCTCGTCCTGTAGCCTCCATTCTATCTATAATCACACCTGCAGAAATTCTTCAAGCAGAAATTCTCTCCTCTTTCTGGATGTAACAACAATGCTCAGCATCATTCTGAGGTATTGAGAGAGAGAGAGAGAGAGAGAGAGAGAGAGAGAATCATGGTCATAGGATGTGTAGTTCTCTGGTGCAGCAGTAGACCTTGAGCTGTAGTGGCAAAGCTAGCTTGTGCTCTAGGGTTTTCTTTGGGTTTGTTTGTGCTCTAGGGTTTTCCTAGTGTTTGGTTGCCACAGCATGAGCTTCTTGTGCACTTGGAGATGAATTAAGCCTGCTGAGAGATGGATAAAGCTGAAGAGAGAGAGTTGTGATGGTTCCAAGTTCATGCACTACTAGATGGTATCTTGCAAATTCAACTTGTGCACTTCTCTTCTTTCACCATCTGAGTCTCTCATGTTCTAATACTTTGCATGTTGTTGTTGTTGCACTGCTGCTGTGGGGGGATGGGGTTGTGGATGGCTTTTGCTTCAGTGTTTATACAATGAATGGCGAGGCATACTTGGGTGGGGCTATGAGTGGAGAGGCCTTTTGGGATGGGGTTCACGGAAGGAGCAAGTCACAGTTTCAAGGCGCAAGGTATAATATACTTTCCATATCCATTTGCTCGCCTTGACATTCTGACACCTTACTGAAAATGCTAATGTAGATTTTTCCAGTCTTCTTGCTTTCTTTTGCTCATGCTTTTTTATCTGTGTTTTCTTTTGTAAGATTGAAAACCTGGTGTCTTCACCATTGGAATGTGACATGTTTGAGCATTTGTCTTCTTCTGCCCACTTGCAGTGTCAATGTTTTATATCAAAGGTTTTCATAAGTACCAATCTGCTCAACTGTGAGATTGAGTAGTATGGTATGGGCTGATTGTTTGTCTCTGGGATGTATCTTTTGTGTTGTATCTAGGTGCCATTTGTACTGGTGGAGAGGAATGGCCCATCAGAGCATAAACCTGGGGAGCTAGCAGTGTATGTACATATCAATATGGAAGATACAGAGCATCCCATACCTCTTGTTACCATCTACCATCGTTTCCACCCAGTACCATCCTCATCATACACTTTCTTGCAAGCCATGTTTGGACGCCGTTATCCGGTCTGAATCTTTCTTGTCTTCAGACTTGGGCTTCTAATCCCTTGGGTCTGGCATCTAGGTAGATCTATTATTTTGCATAACAAAGTTTTTTCCTTCAGGCATAAGCTTTTTGCATGATCAGCAGTAGCTTGCATTTATCAGAACTTGCTTTTCAGAACAGAGCTGTATTGAAGTGTTTCTGTTCGGCAGTCTCTGGCTGGTTTCAGACTCTGATTTCTCATGGCTTGACAGTGAGTGAATGGTGTCATAAAAGGTTTACTTGTGGTTTTCTTTGTCATTTGTGGCAGGTTGGCCTCTTGGATGAGGAGAAAATACTGCCACTAGGCCGGGAGATCACAGCAGTTGGCACTCTGAGTGTGTCTCTGGATGGAACTCCAATCATTAAACCTTCTGGCTGCTTGCCAGTCTTCTTGTACATTGCACTGACATTTTGCTCCGCTTTCATTGAGTATTCCATCAAGTGTATGTTGCTGTTGGATGCAATTCCTCTTGCAGCCACTAGAATCTCTTGAAATCTCACTGTGGATTTTGTTCATATGTCTGAATTTTAATTTTTTGTTGGTCAATAAGGTTGATTCATTGTAGCTTGGCTGGTTCATGAAGTTCGATTCCTGTTGGTATGCTTGGAACAGGACTGATCTTACAAGGGATCAGCTGTTATTAGATCTTGCAAATGGACGAAATGTCCTGTTCTGGATGGGAATTGCTGCCACAATAGTTGCAACCGGAGTTTTAGGTTATGCCCTTATCAAGTATGTGCAGACAGACCCCTCACATGATTTCCCTCTTTCTCAAGAAAATTTTCAAGTTCTCAGGAAGATTTTTTTGCATGTGTACTGTGTAGACTGTTTGCATTCTGCAACATCATTAAGATTTCATGTAGTAATGCTTCATACTTGCCAGTTTTAATTGGAAATGAGAAGCTTCCTTGAATCATCTCATGCCATTCAGTACTTTCACAAAATCAGTGGGAGGAGATTGTGGTATGTGATAGTGTGTATTGGTCTCATGTCAGTAGGTCTAGTCTGTGCCATTGTGATATTGTATAGCTAACAGCTGCTCCTAATAGTGCCCTCCTGCATCTGTGTGTATTTCAGAAATTGGGCGAAGTGGAAGCAGCGACATCAACGGAGGCAACAGCGGGATGATGAAAGCAGGCATGTTTCAGAGTGTCTTTCTTTGGGAAAATTTCTGTTGTCTAGTCATGGTGTGTTCATCTTATGAATCTTTCCAGGGCATGAACTGGATGTGATTTGACAAAGAGGGTGTATTGACTAGGAATTTCAGCTGTTCAGACTCAGGGTGGTCACTTACTTAAGCTGGGGTCAGTGTTCTATGTCACATTATGTTTTATTGAACTTCACAGAAATACTCCTGTCACTGTTGAAGAGAGAAACAAGAGCTTGAAAGTGAGATCTGATTCGGTGTGGACAATATGTGTGCAGGCAAGACAGGCTGATAGATGATGCTGGTGATGACATGATGGATATTCCTGATGGGGAGCTCTGTGTAGTGTGCTTGTTGAGGAGGAGGCGAGCAGCATTCATATACTGTGGGCACCGAGTTTGTTGTGTCACCTGTGCTCAACAAGTTGAGCAAGGAACTAACCCTCGGTGCCCAGTGTGCAGGCAAACAGTCAGTGGCATTGTGCGTGTTTTTGATTCTTAGAAGAAACCAATTCCTCTTGCCTTGTGGGGTTTTGTTTTGGGGCTTCATTCCTAAGAATATTGTTGGAGGGAGTTGAACCATATTGGGTGGTAGGCGCATTGTGTAGCTTGGTCAATAAAAACTGTTCTGATGTGTTGTGAGGTAATGAGCCCATCAGAGACTTAAATTACTCTTCCCACAAATCCATCAGACGAGTAATGCTCTGAGCATTGTACAATAGACTTAAACTACTCTGCCTGCAAGCCCAATCAAGTGAGTAAATGCTTTTGATCATTGTACCATCAAGTGTTGTAGAGCAAGAAAAGGAGATCCGGTATGTGCCTGTGATTTTGCAAAGAGCTAGATATTTGGTGCTGCTTTCAGAATGTGCATAGAAATTCACTATGGAGGAGCAAGTCGAGCAAACAACAGTTGGGTTGATGAGGTACATTTACCCTTTTTCTCTTCTCTGATTTTATGCTTGTAGGTTTCAGATCACAGAGCAAATTAGGAATTTATGCAGTGGCACCAGTGTATTGTATTTGTCCCATAATTGTGGTTTACTTTGCAGCCTTATACAGAACTTTTGTCTTAAAAGATACCATGAATAATGTCTTCACGAGATTTTGCAATGACATTTTCCACAATGGGTTACATAGTTTTGGACTTTGTGTGACCTATTTTTGTTATATGTTGTGGGTGTAGGTTGCATATATTTGAGGTTGCAGTTCAAATTGGTCATATGCAACTGACCTACATGAACTGGGCCACACTCAGGTTGGCTACCTAGGTAAAGTGCTTAATTTAGGTTGTGCTGAATTGAGTGGCCAACCATGGGCAAGCAGCCATTAGTCCCAGCTACTTAGGCTATTGGTTTGATGTGGCTGCGACCTGGAATTGGAATTGAATGGCTAGTTCTATGGTTTGCTAGAATAAGGAATGTGAAGTGCCCATCATATCGGAGGTCACAAGTGAACTATACACCTTGAAAGGAATGTATTTGAAGAGTGCAACATTTTTTTCAGTTTTTCCAGTTCTAGAAGACAAGGTTTACAATTTACGAAATCTATATGATAAAAATAATATTGTCTTTGTGTCTGTGTCAGTCCTTTTGACCCAACTCTTTAGATACTGGGCACTTGATTGATAGTCAGCAGATGTGTGCCAAAATAATTCTTCCCAAGAAGTAATGTTAATGAGGAATACATATGGCGATGGTCATGTTTTGCAACCATATCAAACACTAGAAAATTGAAAACATAAAATTAGCTACAAATGCCTTAGCAAGAGTAGAGTATGAAATCACACATACTTTCATGCCACTAATAACTTAATAGTTTCACAAGGGATGTACATAGAGACCCTCCTTATGTTATTGAAGCAATGTCTATTGATAATGTCATTCGTTTAATAGAATGTGCTTATAATTCCTTTACAAAAAGGACATCCATTTGTATAGTACACTGCCCTAGCCCCCAAAACCTACCAACATTGACACCCTTTTATGAAGGCACCTTAATAGCATGCAAATTCAAATTTTTCAAAGTAACAATGTTGTGATGAGCATGCAAATGAATTTTTTTGCTTTTTTCCCTTGTTCACAAGATGTTCCTTATGTGTTCTCATGAGGTTCCCAAAGGGTTCCATAAGTTCCCAATAGCACCTTAGTTTTATCCCATATGGTTTGCCCAAAGTCCAACTCTGATGTATATAAAGAGAAAAGGTGGGCCATTGCAAGCATGGTTGATTCTATTTTGCAATTGGTGATCAATATGGACACTTTAAAACCAAAAAAAAGAAAAAGGTGCCAAGGGGCCCATGGCACCCATGAACTAATTAATATGAATGACAATAGGTGAATTGGACTTATAAATGAGTTTATATCTTTTGATTTCAGCATCCCATTTCAATGCTTTAGGTGCTAAAGTGCATGAGCCATCTAGACATGTTGGGGATTAATGGTTTGTGGTGTTGAATACTAGTCATTCTTTGACATGATGGGTAATTGTGAAATTCTAGCAAACCATTTAGGAACTTTGAAGACTATTTCCTAAACCTTGAACAATGTTCTATCTGCTAGTCAAGTACTTTTGAAAGCGCATTTGGCCCTAAGAAGCTTTAGGTCTAAGGTGGAATGTGTGCGTGTTTGTGTGCATGTTTGTGTGTGTGTGTGTGTGTGTGTGAGAGAGAGAGAGAGAGAGAGTATTTTTTTATGATGTTGTGGATTTGGTTGTTGGTAAGTGGTAGGCACCTAATGGGTACACAAAATTCTCTCAACAACTTCTCTTTTTGAAATATTTTATTAACACATAGAATGAAATTTGGGTTAGGATGACATTTGATTGCCACCAAACATTTGTAACGGCTGTGAATTGCTATTTTATCACTGATGGATTCTTGTACTAAAGGTCGAATAACAATAGCTCCAAAGGATTGAGACGAGATCATCTTGGACTTGGGTACCTACACATGCATGGTGATGTTGTTTGGACTTTGCAACACTCCTTCCATTGTCCCAAGGATGATGACAACAGCCAACTATACCCCCACACATAGCCAATGGCTATGACCTCATTAGGCATGCAACAAGGTGGACAAAGACCAGGACTTACAACCCTCTAAACAAACACTACCAGATTTCTACCCATGCCCAGACATAAAATTAATGTCTGGGCAGTGCTCGACACATCGTGGTTCGGCAATTGGGCAGTCAGGAAGAAAATGAGCATGACAGTCCTTTTGTACTGTCTGCAGTAAGTACTAAGGACCCATTGCTCATATGACCTACTCCGAAGGGGAGAAACTAAACATTGCGCACTGGATCTGGGAAATGCTGATAGAGAGCTGTTGTTGGGCATGCTGTAAGGCTATATGGCTTAATGGTGGGGACAATTTGGATATGCAAGCAACATTACCAAAATTGATCCATTATGTGGGCACAAACTTTTAAAATTTACATTCTAAAAATGCACAGATTTCAATGAGGCACCCATGACAACATCTTTAATGTTATTTAAGACATTGATTTATAAACTTGATGTTATCTGAACCCTTTGTTGGCTCTACCCATAGGGAAGAGGCTACGCATCTCTGCAGGATTTGGACTTGAGGATAAAAAATTTCCTCATTCATTGGTCAATGTGAAGATGACAAGTGTTTATAGAATGAAAATTTTCACATGGATGTAATTTTTTATGTTTTGCTAAATACATTAGGTTTTCAAATAGTTGAGCATGGTAGGTTTTGATAACCATCGCAAAAGCTAAAAGGATTCTCTTCTTCAATCAAGCTCTCTAGTATTGGAATTACAGCTTTGGCTAGAATGATGATTGTTAATAACCATTGATGGGGCGACAAAAAGGATGATGGGGTGGGTGAAGACGATGGCTTACAACAAGTTGAGGGTAGCGATGAATCCGATCCTTTGAGGAAATTTTTTTATTTTTGGTTGTTTTGTTTTGTTTTTCTCATGTGCATTCCTTCCTACAAAATTTGTTTCTAATGTCACAAGGCTTTTGTGACTTTTGTAGAAGCAAATATTTTGTGTCGATTGTTAGAGGCTAATAATGTTTCTAGATTGAGCAACATAGGGGGAAAATGGATGTGCTCAATTTTTCAAGAAGTTGTGGTCTTATAAAAGTTTTTTCATGTAGTGTGATAGAATAAGAACATGAATTTGTAGATAATTTTGCAATGCACAAAAGGTAGCTATAGGTAATGCAGATTTTGTTCTTGTGCAATTGTTACTACCAATGTTCTTCTTTCTATTTCTTTCTATTTTGGATTCTTTTTTTTCTTCCCAACTCTTTTGGACAAATGCAAGCAGCATGTTGATGGAAGACGATGCAACATTGCTTTCTAAGTAGCCATTGATTGATTTTTAGGGGGAATCAAATTCTGATTTTGGGTTGAAATCATGAAGAATTTTTTTGGGGCAATGTGGCAGATGATCCCCCCACAACAAAGGTTGTTTACAACAAGTATTAGTTTGATTACCACGCAGTAACATACAAAAAGCCTCTTGTAAGTTGTTGTTTATGTTTGGTAGTGAACCAAACATTTGTTGCTCCTAGTTACTTGCTAAGAAATTTCAGCCAAATTTGTGAAGTTCAGAATGTCTCACAAACAATTTATTTAAAATGTTGTGGGGATTTATTTGTTTATTTTTGGGGGTGTTGTTTTTGTTGTTGCAATTAAGATTGTGGATTGGACTTGTCATGGGAAGGGGGGCAAGGCTTACTATTCCTAGCAGACTTGGAATGGCCATAGAAAATATTGTGATTGTTTTTTCTCATGACTTAATTTGGAGGAAAATCCTTTTTGCTCATTTTTTCAACAATTCGAAGAAAACCCTTTTGCTTGTTTTCTTATCAATTTGGAGGAAAATCCTTTTGCAATCTTGAAAAGCTTGCAATGTTGGTAAGTTGCAATATATTGTATTTTGGTTAATTCTCATTATGGGTGGGAGAGTTTTCCTCCTTTTGTAAACATGTGTTTTCCATGCCAAAAGCAGCCCAAGGTCTTCACATTGATTGTGGTTCCTCTTTTTGGTTGTCACGCCTCCCTGGTCATCTCGATAATTGCCCCCCTTCCCATCAAAACCCAACGAATCCAATTTTCATGAACATCTCATATCTGTTTCCTTTTTTCTTCTAACATCATTCATTAATTGATCAAATGCAATTGTTGGTTTTGTGCGTCATTTTTCTTTCCATTTCCTTTTTATTTTAATAATTGCAGTTAAATTCAACAATAGAATTACTTGTTTATTTGTGGGCATGCTTCTTTCTAGCACTGCCATTTTTATTGATTGGATTCTTGGATTCTTGAATATATTTGAGTGTTGTTTGCTTGCTTGATTATAACCCCATTAAGGTTTCGGTCTATTATGCATACATTTTTTATGGAGTTTGGAAGTTTGCAAGGGAGTACCTTGCATTAACTAGGAGCCGCTTAGATGGAACAAAAATGCTTGCTTGTGGGTTTGCAACACATTTTGTTCCTCTTGAGGTTTTTACTCATCTTTGATGTTTGTTCAAGTGAAATCAGATTGTAGATTTCGTGCACATGGCATGTACATGTACATGATAGTCCATTTTGGTATAAACCAATGTTGGGCAACGACCAGGCTTTCTTGACTAGTATAGAAACTAATGGGTATTGTTCATGGTATGAAAGAACTAACCAAACTAGTATGACTTGAAGCAATGTTAGCTTCATACTAGTACTTGCTTGGTAATGATTTGAGGCAATACCAATTTAATACCAAGGCTATATCGATCTCAATATCAAGTCTATATTTATCATATACTAACCAAAAGCCAACCTTTTCCAAACTCTAATATTAAGATCAGGTTGGTAGCAAGAGGTTTTAAAAGATCCAATGCTAGTTCTAGTTAATATGTTTGAAAGTTGATACCCACCCAACACTAATACAAACCTTGCAAATGAATCTATTGCTTTCTTTTGGAAACGGGGAATGGGATGGCAAAGGTTACCAAAGCTTAAGAAGCAGTTGCATGAGTTGATGATAAGAGATTTAGTTGCAATATAAAACACTTTGAATGAATTTAGTAACCCAACAACTACTCTTGGAGAAAAGAACATTCTCCACAGGTGCACAATTTTTCCATTTAAATAGATGATAGCAAAAAGTTTTGTTGGGTGCTTTAAGGTTTAAGGTTTAAACCCTAAACCCTAAATGTCTTGTGAACATTACATTCATTATCAAAAGGGTTGAATAAGTATTTTTCCCCATCTCAAGCAAATGATGAAATAGGTTAATTTACACATCATTATGTTTTCTACAAAACCGATGCAATCAATAAGATCTTTGATAAGGACAATGTGGAAGACATATTGGTAGCTCTTGTGTGTGCAAATTCTCAAGAGTTTAACTCTTTGTGTTGCTCTTATGTTTTCAGTTTTTTTTTCACCTTTTATTTATTGCCATTATTTTATCCAAATATCTATTTATTGCATTTGAATAAAAGATTTTTTTGGGAGCAATGGGTGTTGGCACTAATTGTTACAAGAGGTAGAATTTGAGGAATCTAATGAGGATTGGGCAAAAGACTTGGTCAAAATCTTCAAACAATCATCCTCGATGGGTCTGAAAATAACATTTGTCTCAGTAATAATGATAATTAGAAAATCACATCACACATAATAATAATGTTGACTTCAATTCCCTATGTGTTATACCAAGCAACATTTGCTTTGTAGTCCTTAACAAAACTGCATAATCATTGTTATAGTAATCTTCTTGCTTACTCTAAAATTTATTTTAAAAAAACCTTTTGAAAAGAAAATTGGAAAGGAAAAAAAAAAGGTTTGTGAAATTGTTGTTAGATTTTTTTTTCTTTTTGGATCTTGTGAAATTTTATTTTTTTTGGCATGAGGACAAAGTTGGATGATTTTTTTGGGGGTGTGTTTTGTTTATTTATGATGGACTTACTCACATGATTAATGTTTTTTTAATTGTGAGTGTTACAGATTCGAGAAGCATGCAACAAGACATTACAAGAGTGCTTGTGCACTAAATATCAACTCACAATCAATGTTTTATGTGGCACAATTTCAAAGGATTTGTATCAAACATTTCAATTTTCAGTTTTCAGTATTTAGACATTTCAATTTTCAAACATTCTAGTTTTCAGTTTTCAATATTTAGACATTTCAATTCTTAATTTTCAATACTTAAACATTTCAATTTTCATAAATTCAAACATTTTAGTTTTTATTTTTCAATATTCAAACATTTTAGTTTCCAAATTTTCAAATTCCTTCTAGACATTTCACAAAGAAATTTCAATTTTCAATTTTCAATTTTTAACTTTCAATATTCACACATCCAAATTTAAACATTTCAATTTTCAAATTTTCAAATTCGAAACACTTCACATAGAAATTTCAATTTTCAATTTTCAACTTTAAGTATTCACACATCCCAATTTAGACAATTTAATTCTCAAAATTTTAGATTCCAAACATTTCACATACAAATTTCAATTTTCAACTTTCAATATTCACACATCAAAATTCAAACATTTTAGTTTTCAAAATTTTAGATTCCAAACATTCCATATACTATAATACCTTCACAAGTTTGGCACTTGCCTTGAGAACAATTAATTAATTTTGAATATTCAATTTTGAAAAATAAAATATTCTTAAAGATTCTTTATTTTCCTTCCTAAGGAGTTGGTCTTCGGAATAAAATATTGATCATGGTCATATAACGATGGGTAGAGCCATTACACAATGAGTTGCTTGTTGACTACAATTCTTAATGGTGCTTGCTAGTTGGAATCAAGGTTTTTTTTTTTTAAATATTAAAATGTGTGCGAGTGGCAACAATTTTGTCCTCTTGTGTGCCTAAATGGCTACTATGGAGTTTTTGGCATAGAAATAGGTGGTTTCTAGGTCACTTGTTGACTCAATACATGACTTTTTCAAAATAAATCAAAGTGACGATTCAATTTTTCAAAAAAAAAATCCAACTAGAAACCTCAAACAAAACTAATGCAATGAATGTGGTTATATGAAAATAACTTGGTAAAAATGAAACACATAATTGAACATTGAAATTGCATAACAAAGGAAGATTAATACTTTGAAAGGGAGTTGAACCTTGGTCTAATTTCAAACTTTATTTTATGCGATTCCACTCCCCACACCCAAATATTAATAAAACTCATGATAAAATAAACATAATTACCATGTTTGTCCAGATCATGGAAACAAAAAGACTAAGCCACAACAATCCAATGAACACAAGGTCTTAAGTGACAACACCAATTCGCACTTTGTGATCTTTTAAACTTGTAATGGCTTCTTGATAAAGGAAATTTCTTGAATAAAGAACTCATGTGTAAACATGTGAACATTTATTTCCAAATGTTTCCTAACTAATTGCACAATTTTTCCTTCATGAATGCAAGAGTGAAAAAACTATGTTTGTCTGTCATAAATTTAAGCATTGAAACAACTATCTCAACCAAGTTCATATAATCATCGAATCAACAAACCATTCTTATTAAATATCTTTCACAACTTTGTCACTAGATTGGTACCAAAAGGTTTAATTATTGCCTTGAGTGTTTGTGTATTCATATTGAGCTTAAACATGAATTGTTACAAGTTCAAAAGGTTAACATTAAAAGGTTCCATAACTGGATCCAATGATGGTTTATATTTTTCAATTCATAGTAGTGCGTCTTGATAACATTAATATGCAAGGAAAAAGAGAAATTAACATCAAATCAAATCCAAAATTGTGGATATATAATGTTGAGGGCATTCATCAACTTAAATCAATGAAACATTTATCTAATTATTTGATAAGCATGTCAATAACAACAAAACATTGGGCCTTCATTTATGCAATGGATGCTAAGAAAACATCCTTAAACACTAGTTGATTAGCCCCAACAATTGCATTGAAAATGTGAGCTTGATATGAATAATCAACCATGCAAAATGCAAGGGTTTCTACATTAGTGTTGAAGTTAATAGAACCCAATCTTGGGTGATGGTGGTAAAATTGTTGTTCACAACATCACAAAAAACTTGAAAATGCACACATTGGTAACCAATCATAGGATTATAATGAATTATGAAGAAATCAACTTGATAGCACTTTATAGTTGTCACAAAATCACAAATGAAAAACATCTTTTCTTTGAACAAATTTGATCAATCCATTGATTGCCTCCAATGATGGCAACAAACAAGACAAGGTTAACAATATGTGAATATCATAAAGGAGGTTGAGATTTAACCTTGTTTGAACAATTGAAGGGTTGTCCTATGACATTTTCACAATGCAAAGTCTTTTATTCTACCATGACATGCTTCAAAGGCTCAAACATTGATATACATTAAATCTTGACATTTCTCAAGATTTTAGATCATGTTTTCCCACAATTTCAACAAGCTTATTAAATTCCAAATGTTGCTTAAGGGAGCTTGAGAAGTAAAAATAATGATTAGAGCAAATTCTCCAACTTGGTTACCATTAGCAAGTTAAACAAAACTTGCACAACAAAATATGTCCTATGGCCATGCAATGTTACCCCATCATGTAAGGAATGTGTTTTTCCTTCAATTTGATGTCAATATAATGTGACAACCTTGGAAATAAAAAGGTTCCATTTGCACCAAAATAAATGAACATCTCACTTAACTCCTTTTTAGTTAGCCTTCCTTGTTATATAAGGGATTGTGTAATGATACAAGTTAAGTTATCTACATTACCATTTTCAACAACACGTTGAAGAGTGAAGAGTATAAGCATTCTTCTCCATGCCCACATCACATATACATGAACTGATATCCAATCCTAGTTATCAATAATAACCACTTCATTTGAATTTAATGATACAAACTCACCTCTAGGCATAACACTTTGAATTCTTTCAAAAGTTGTTCACACATAGAATTTTCCATTTCCCAATAGACTAATGTTTCATGGGATTGAACTAAGAACATTCAATTACACAAATTTTTGCATTGTTGTATGTTCTATCATGGGGTAGTCATGATCAAAAAAATGAAAAATGAAAATGAATTGGACAAGTGTTTTCTTCCTATCAATGTGAGTTGCATCATGAATGACTTGTTACAACATTGTCTTAGGACCTTTGGCAAAATACACTCTCATTAACAACATGAACATTGTTTTTCAAGAAATAATGTTTTTCTTTTTTTCACCCATGGCATTGCTACCAAAGCCTTGTGACAACCTACATGCTTCCATATAAAATGCACCCATGGGAATCTTGTCCATATAGAATCCATGCATCTTGGGGATTATACTAAAATAAACAACAACAAAAAGAAAATTCATGGGGATAGTTGCACTAAAAGAAGCAATAACAAACTAGGGGATTTTTTCCCCAAATAAAAATTTTAATTTAAAGTTTTTAAGGGGTTGAAGTTTTGACATGATCTTAAGAGGTTAGGGACTAGGACCTAACATTGGTTAATGGTTATAAAAATATGAATAGACAAAAAAATAATCAAGTAGTAAAGCTTAAAAAAAAATGTTTATAATATCAAAAAATCTTTTTTAGTCCTTTAATGATCACATATAAACACATACATCATGTGAAAAAAACTTAGGGCACACAGAATGTGAAAAAATCAAAGTCTAAGTTGAAGATAATTGATTTTGCTTTGCCCATAATGTGATGATTGATTTTGACCTTGCAAGCTGTTGCCTTTTGTTGTGCAAATATCACAAAAGTACTTGAACCTTGAACCCTTTTGAGTTGTGATGGAGTCTTAGAAGTTGGAACTCAAGAATCAATGGTCACATAAACACACAAAAAAAAAGATGGAGGTTCAATAGTCACAAAATTGTGAACATTAATTAACATTGCCAATAGTCATTGACAAGTGCCTCATGAACAACAATGGAGTTCCAATGCTCACAAATTAAACATCACAAACAATAAATAAATAAATAATGAGAACATAAATTGAATTCCCAAATTAGCCTATGTTTCAACATTCAACTTTTGATTGTTGAACATGATGACATTTATGATTAATGTGAGGGACCATGGGAATCTAAAATTAATCAATCTATTTAGTATGAATGATCTATGATTGATTGTTAATCCCACTTAAGATCAATCCCAAGGAATTTGAAAATGATTTGTAAATTATTAATAACATATATAGTGTAAACTATGAACAATTTAAAAACTTAAGAATATGAGTGATTTGTGAGGTTGTGAGCAAGTGTCCCTAATCCAATTCAATATCAACCCCAATGGACTCTAATTGTGGATGAGTCAATGAGTTGATCAAGGTCAATGAGTCATGATTAATCACCGATGAATCATGATTAGATAATCAATCCCAAGGGCCAAGATTTGACATGATGTTGGTTTTGAAAAAATACTCCAAAGTCCAAACACAAGAAAACTTGGAAGTTGGACATGACCATGATGATTGATTAAATTTTCAATGCAACACACAAAAATTTGATCATTGTTGTGTAGCTAACAAGGTTTAGTAGCTAGCTTTAAATGCAAGCCATGAAAAACACCAATTTGTAATTAGTAATTATTAGCACAATTCAAACGCAAAAACAAAACATGCAATGTTTGAATTTTGGAGATTCACCTTGCCATTTATTGTTTGAAGTCAACGGTTGCATGATAGATTTTCAACATTTGCAACTCAACATCATTATTATTCACCAAGTCAAAGTTCAAGGCTCCAAGCTCATTGCTCCAAAATTAGCATTGCATAATGGTATACGATAAGAAATCACACCTTTTCTATAATTCCAACTTGACCGAAAGTGATGTCCATTTTGACTAGAGGGCTAGGGCATGAAAAAAATGTGTTATGTTTTATTAGTACATTTGACTAAAATGATTTTTTTGACTAGGTGTCAATCAAACATCTAATCAAAAGGGACAAACAAAAGAAAATGGTTTGTCAAAATGACCATGGCTTAGTCAAATTAGACATATTGATTTGACATTAGTTAAGCAGGCCTAGGCTAATGCTACCTACATATCTAACATACCTAACTAGCCTACAAATTAGGCCTAGGTTAACTACCTAGCATTATTAATTGTCTACTAATAAAACCTAGGTACCTACTACCTAGCTAGCATATTAATTAGGCCCAAATTGCTTACCTAAAGTATTAACTATGCTTATGCTACCTATAACATATTAAACTATTAGGTTAGCCTATTTACTAAGGTTAGGTTACCTACCTATCATAGGCTAGGGTAGGTTATGTTTATAATGAATTGCCACTATATAATGTTATTAATTCATGTTTGGTAGATAGGTAAGTAGGTGTGTCATGAATTCATACGTGCTAAGTAGGTAAGTGGGTATGTTATGAATTAATAACATTCCCTCTTAGTGGCATTTCACTAGCTACAAGCATAACCTAACCTAGCTTATGCCATGTAAATAACCTAGGCTTAATAATAGGCTAGCCTACCTACCTACCTATCACACATGATTCCTTAATAAGTATTATGTAATCACCTACCTACCATAATAATAATTTTATAACCACCAACTTACTTTACTTACCTACCTATACTTACCTATTATACCCACCTATTTGACCTACCTAACTATTAATACTTACCAATTATCTATACCTATTTACCTACTTACCTTGTATTGTTTAATCACACAATGAAATGTGATTGGAATTGGAGGAACCATAAGTTCATTTGTGTCAATTTGTTAATGATTTGTGTTTTTCAAAAATGTTATTTAAAACTCATTTGAACATTTATAAAATATATTGATATTATTAAATAGATCTTTGAATAAATTTCAACATTATGTATTTATTTGTTTCATTTGAACAAGATTTGAAATTAGAAAGGCGTGTCAATTTAAATTTTTTTAATGATTTCATAGTTTAAAAGGTAAAACAAAATGTTTTCACACTTTATGTTAATAGGAAGTAGTGTAATTTGATGGCAAAGGCATTGGTGTGCCTCCATGAAGTCTTGGGTTCAAACTTGGCAAATCACTTATACAAAATTCATATGTGGTGAGGCATATGGTGTATGTGTACAATGTACATTGTAAACATATGGTCATAAGTAGAACGTATGTAGGTAACTACTTACGAGCATACCTTTCTATGACATGTACGATGCCATGTCACCTTCCAAGATGCAACATAATGATGACACATGGTTTAAATTAAAACATAGATAATGATGGTTTAATATACCAATGGTCAAATTGACAATTGGTCATTTTGACTAGTCAAAACATCCTAGGACCTTTGGTAAAAATGACACCAATCAAAACAAACCAGTCCAAATCAACTTTTCCAAAATGACATTTTTGTCAAGTTGGATTGGGGGGGTAAAATGGATCTTTTGGATCAATTTTCCTAATTAAAAAGGTCATCATTTCTTGTAGTGATAGTGTTGCAGAAATGTGTTACTCCAACTCAATGTGTTAAATGATTTGCAAATTCTTGATTCCTAATGAACATTGAGCAATATAATGTTTTAAGCATAAAGGTAATTACAAACTATGGTGTTTCTTTTTTGGACAAATTAGGAGTCCATTTGGACCAGATTTTAACACTAAAAACTAATATCACCCTCTTACCATCACATTGAAGGAACTTAAGTTTATTCTTTTCAAGCAAAACGAAATAGTCAAAATTCCTTTACATTATGTAAAACCTAATGAAATAACAAGGTTGCAAAAATTGTTAAAATTTATTCTCCAAAAGGACTTTCTAAATCAAGCAATTTTAGGGCTTTCAAAAGTTCAACACATTTTTGGTTTTTTGCCAATGGCACCTTAAAATGTAATTTTAACTAGGTAATCATCCGCATGAATTTTGAGGAAAAAATCCAAACAAAAAATTCACAACAATGAAAATTATGAGTACATTTATGAGTTTTATATGGATTGTGATTTTTGATCTATGAAACTTTAAAAGTACTTCATTTGGTGTATACAAAAAATTTATTATGATTCAATTAGGGCCTATTGGAATAATATTTTATTTCATAAAAATTAGTACCTTTTTTAAAAATATTGTAAATTCAATAAAGTTGGGGACTATTTTAATCCTTTGTAGTAGTGAAAAAATAACCTTGTGATGTACATTTTGAGTCAACCTAGTCCATAACTATCTACAACATGGTAATGTTGGTGAACCTTACAAAAATAAAAGCAATGGAGGCAATGATGATGGATTGCAATTTGTGAGTATAAGAAGCAAATTATTTTGGGAGCAACAAGATTTTGGTGTGATGCTAGACTATAAAACACTAAGTTTTTGAATGTAAGATCTAGCCTTTTCATCTTGAGCCATCTACAACTAAATTATCATAGGAAATCTATGATGGAGCATTAGTGGTTATCATCCATCAATGGCTTCATGGATTTGACAAACAACTTTACTTTTTTCTACAAAAATCTTTGGTTATGGTTTGTAACCCTTTCTTTTGAGCCTTTTGGTGAAATTTTGCACAAAAAAAAAAATTTGGTTGGGAATAAGGTTATCAAATCAATTAAAAATTTTAATCAAATTAGTAGCTACAATGAATTAAGAAAAAAACTTCCACCTTTAAGACCCAAGGTAACATCTTATGACAAATATATTTAACACGCCTTGAAAGCTTCTAATCAACTTCAAAGGGTTTGTATTTATTATGTTGATAATGTTAAGTTGACAAACATCACTAGTATGGAAAAATGTGTTGAATTGGTTTGTATTGTGAATTGAAAAACCTTGGATTTGGATTTTAAACTATAAATAAACTTGTTTTAGATTAATGCCACAAGTCATCCATGGAGTGATTAGTTTTGGTGAGTGAAACTTGTTGGTTACTCAATTTTTCAGTTGTTAAACTGTGCAATTGAAAATTTTCCATTATCAAATCGTGCAATTAAAAGTTTTTGATCATTGCCTAGATAGATTTTTGGTCATTGGCTGAAAATTTTCAATGATTTGATTGATGGTGGCTTAATTTCCACCATTGATTTAACAATTGAAATGTTTTGGCCACTATCCCCCAAAAAATAATTTGTTGTTTGAATAATTTGGTTGCCAACTTTTAGTTGCCAAATTAGGCAATCAAAAAAATTTAATCAAATCAAATTGTTGAAAGAATTTTTTTGACAATTTGGCAACCAAATTTTTTTGGTCAGGACCCAAAGCATTATTAGTCATTTGCTTGAAAATGGTTTAATTTCCACCATTGATTTAATGATAAAAAATTCAATCACTACTTGAAGTTTTTGTGTGGTTGCTATTTTGAAATTTTTGGGCTACCATATGATTTAGGGCAACTAAATGATGCAAATATAGGTCACCTTTAATTTTCCTCAAGCAACCCAACCTAGGCTTTGACCTAAGTTGACATTACATTGACCTAAATTGACCTTTTTCAATGTGATGGTATAGGGTAATGTCAACATCCGAACAAAGGCATTATGGTATGATGGATGCTTGGATGTTGTGACAACCTTGAGTCTCCTAACTTGGTACTCTTACTGTCCCATATATTTTGAGCTTTGTATTTCCATTTTTCAAGACTGTTTTGGGCATGTGACAATAGTACTTTATATTTGGCAATAAGTCCTAGTTCCAAGCTCCACATGGAAAATGCAAGTTCATTTTCAATATATATGCTTTGAGAGTTTTCCAATATTACAAGGGAATTTTGATTTGCACTAGATTTTACCTTTGCATTTTTGTCACAAAGATTTAGGACATTCTAGGACTTTCAACTTTTATAATGAAAGTTTATCTCGAGAGTTCTAAAAGTGCTTCCTTTTCATCCCCCAAATGTTCTAGGCCTCTTTATTTTCTTAGCTTATTTTTGGCTCATTTCCTCTTTCTTTTGCCCCAAGCTTGGTTGAGGGTTGCATCAATGTTTATCTTTGACTAGGATTGGTTATAAATGTGGTAGCACCTTATGCCTATTAATAGGTGTAATGGATTTGGCATGTGTGGTGCACCACTTTTTATAAATGCAAAGTACATATACATGAATTCAAAATTTTTGGAATGCCTTTGTTGGCCTTTTTAGGATTCCAAGCCTTAACCTTATATTATTCATCTTTAATACAAGATTTCTTTTAAAATGATTTGATCAGTTTGATTTATAGTTTAGTTTCTTCTTCCATAAATATATTAGAATGGTTAATATCAATGTGAACTTTTATTTTTACTTCAGATATTTATTTATTTTTTCAGTCATAGTTATGTATATATAAGGAAATTGTTAAATGTTCATTGTGCCTTGAATATTATTGAGTAAGATTATTGAATTTCAAAACATTTTTCATATTGATATTTACAAACATGTTGTTCCAAGGTACTTTCTTTGATTTTTTAAGTTTTATGTCCATTATGGAATTTCCAAAATATTTAACTTTAGAGTGTGCATGTGGATTTTTTTGAAAAGTTCTAAAATCATGATTTTAGAATGCTATGCACAACATATTTCATCAACTCATGTAATTGAAGATTTAAAAATATACATTCTCCCATTTAAATGAAAATTTAAAATTCACATTCTTATTCGTAATTTGTTATAATTTCTTTTGTAAATTTAAAAGTTCAAAAAGACTATGTAACCATTTCTAATTGTAAAAATGCTCTAAGCATTACATTACACATACAATGTATTTGAGTCCTGGTCACAAAAGATTCAATACAATAATCATATAACTTTTTATCGCATTTCTTCACTTATAAAATCAAGGCCTATGATATCCATTTTGGTCAAATGCACCCTACCAAAACCCTAATGTGCCTTTGCACCTTGAAAAGTAGGTGTAAGAATATGGCTTCGCACCTAAAGGGACATGCACCTTGTGATCTATGCACCCATCATGGTCTCATGATCTACATATGATTAAATTCTCATGATTTGGCTCATTTTCTACATTGGGTTAATGTCTATGTGTGAAGGCATTCCCAAAAATGTAGGGCTCGGCCTCACTTAGGTGCCTTATTTTGAGAACACCTTCCACCTTGGGGCATTGCTCTGCACATATATAGTGCAGAATTCAATAAGCACAAGGAACTGACATATGAAAGGTACAGAGAAATTAGAATATATATATATATCTCGGAACAAATGGAAAAAAATCTATTGCAAAAGAAAAGGAAAAACAAGAGCATGGGGGAACACCACCCCCCCCAAACCCAAAATCAACACATGACTAATCGATCAAATAACAAGTTTAAATAGTTGATAACTCCATAAAACATTATGGTTATCCCCAACACACAGAGTGAAATGGGAGCAATATTTTCTATTGAAGTTTGCAAAATATTTGTTTTTAGCAACCAGGGTTTTGTCAATCAATCCAAGAGTTCTTTCCCGCTCTAGTCTGCCATAGGTCACTATCTCTCTAAAACCATATGACCTAATTTATAATCAGACCACGCATGGTCTTTGAAGAATTTTTGTTTCTTTCAATCCCAAGACACTAGAATATTACTCCTTTCAAGAGAGTTCAAATTGATGTAAAGTCCTTTTATGCTTTAAGATGTTTCTTGTTGAAAAGGAAATGCAAAATGTTGAGCCTCTTCATTCTCCCATTTGTGTATAAGGGGTATTTGAGCCCATAGATTATGGAAGAGGCCCATCTCCATATAGCTTTTTCCCTGGGGTAGTGATAGATCCTGTGCGCCATGGTGTTTTGAAGTTTTAGATTACACATTTGCAGTTCTCCTCTACATCCTTCCACATTTGGGCTTTCCAAGCATTGACTGCAATGGCCTTATGATGGATCCAACCCCTAAGAAACCTGCCTTTCTTGTCTCTATTTTTTCCCCAAATACCTTGCCACTTAATATTGCATTTAGGAGGCAATATCTCTAGCCACTTCTCTATGAGGTTCCTTCTTAGAGTTTTTCTGTCATTTAAAATCTTTCATCTCTTTTTCACAAAAAAATCAAGTAAGGGTGACCCATCAGCCCGTGCTCATTGATCTGGGTCAAATCCTAATGTTTCTACTTTGCCACGAAATAGGTGGAAGGTAGTTTTCCTAGCCCCCTTCCTAATAGTAGAGACTCACATTCTACACCATCTCCCTATTACTTTACACTGTTCCTCAGGGTTAATTCATTATTTAGCCACAAGCACATCAATGGCAGCGCTCACACTGAAATTTGCCAAACTTGTAGGGACTATCCAAGTACTTACCACATCTGCACATTTGGGTTGGGTCTACAATCTTTATTAGTTTGCAATACCAATTCAGGCGTGGAGTGAAAACTACTATGGTAGAGTGCAACCCATTCCCCATCCAGTGATTGATGTGTAGGCGCATGAAGTTCTTGTTTCCAACTAATTGGAAGTTGTTCAATTAATTTGTGTCATACCACCTACTCACTTTCTTCCATTTGGTAAGTCCCTTTTGATTCTACCCAACTTTTGAACTCTTGAGTTTAAGAGTCCTAGAGGTTGCCAACCTTTTTTTTAACTCTTGCGCATGGAGCTGTTATGCTATATCAATAGATGTTTACAGTTCTTGGCCTTGAAATTTGGTTGACTAGCATATGTTCACATTGTAGATGGCCTCAACTATTGATGGAGGATTGCTGGGACCTTGCTCACCAGTTTCTAGGCTTTGGAGATTCTATTCCAGATCCTAGATCATGTGGAAGGTAAATAACCTTGTATTAGGATCCAATGGATATTTTCGGACCCATCTTTTGTGTTTGGATGGTTTGCATTGGTGTTCATCTTGTGACATAACAGGGTTTTTTTGGTTAGACTCTCCCAACTCTAAAACAAGTAATATCCATTTACTCAACAACGCATTTAGGGCCTCCTTTAGATCCACTAGATTTAGGCCCCCATTTCTCCTCCTTGCATAGGAGTCAATCCAATTGACTAGTGTTGTGGTCTTGGCCACAACACAAATAGTTGCAACAAAAAAAGAAGGCAGAACACATACACCTTCAATTATACAAATTGGTGAGCTTACACTTGCATGTTATAGAACAATGAATTATTTGCTTCAGAAAGATCCAAACTAATCACTTGTTGTCTAACTCACTACATGTAGTCTATGGGTCTTTAGGGATCATACCACTCTGATTTCACACTCGTGAGTTTAACTGGTCACTTTTATGGCAAACTTATTTGTGGCAGAACCTGACCCGAAGGTTTGGTAAACTTTGCATCTCACAAACATACTAAATGCATCCCTTATGCAACAACATAGAAAACAAAACACAAATGGAGGTTACACAATTCCAGACACTTCCTTCTGGATAATTCTTTCATTTACAAATAACATATGCCCCCACAACACAGGCAATTTGAAGACAAGTCATCAAACAAGTTGATTCAGGAAGTTGACAATGTGATGCTCAATTTCAGAACGTTTACCAATAGATCTTCCCCATAAACAACAAAATTTTCTGTTGAATTGATCATCACTTTGGAGCTCCCATTCATGTGGGTAGTTTCTCCTTAACAATAGGCCCCGATAGAATTACAACCAAGAAAGGAAACATTACAATTGACTTGCCATAAGGACTGTTCTGGAAATCCCTAAAGCCTCTCATCATAACCTTGACTGTGACCCCTAAAATCAACTTCTAAACACGTTTTCTTTCTATTGAAACCCATATGCATCGAAAAAGATGTGTGCCTCAGACAAAAATAGGTTGTAAACAACAAGCATTCCTCCCAACAAACATCATACGATGCTAGTTTCTAAAGTTATGTAAAGCATCAAAAACCGCAAATCGAAAATAAACAATACTGAGCTTCTCCATTGCAGAGGTAGCTTTCCAAATAGTAGAGACTTTGACATCCCATCCCTTGTGTAAGCCAAAGCCAACGCCAACTTAGAAAATAACCAGCATCCCCAAGAATGAAGAATAACAAGACAGTACATCAAGCACTGAATGCAGAACACCGTCGTAACAAAATCAAGCCACCATTCATAATCTGCAACAAACATACCACAATAACAAAACAAAACTGAAAATCCACAACACCACCCATCACCATCAACTGTCGAAACTTTGTTGGATACAACTTTCAACAATTAATGATGTTGTATTCATCAACTTAGGTTTTCATCTTCTCTTCACTTTTCATCACATAGTTCATTAACAAGGCTCTGCATTTACGTATTGCCCTTGCTGAACCACCCCAAATTGCTATAAAGTACTAGATGATGGAGCTTAGGATTGCATTAACAATGGCTGCCCCTATCAACAAGAGGAAGATGGACTGTATTCCAGAACCTAATATTCTTTTGTATCTTTTCTATTAGAAATCCATCCACATCATTAAAGTCAAGGTTGAGGCCAAATTCAGTACCTAAGAATTTTGACACAATATCGGTTGCCCACATCCATTTGTGCTTCTGTAGCCACCTTGGTTTGAAGTTTGATGTGCCATACCTAAAAGCCATGCTCTTTTGCCAGTTCAATTCCAACCCAGATATGTGTAGAAATTTGTTGACAAGGTCCACCACCTTATGTCATTGTACTCATTGCTTGCCAATGTGGTTAGAACATATATTCAAAAGATTTGTGAGCTATCATCACCAATGATTTATGTTTTTTTCAATTTTTTGATGTTGTGTCATTGGCTAGCATCCCACTAAGGATTTAACATTAAATGGAAATCGCCTTTTGGAACCTATCCAAAGATTTATAAAAACTAGTTTAAAAAATGCAACCAAACTAAAATCAAAGTCCAAAATGTGATTAAATGTTTTTCAAAGTTTGATGATTTTTTTTTTCAGAAAAAGGAGTATTGTGAGAAAAAATTCTATTTTAAAATTGATTTTTCGCATCTTGGTGAAACTGCACAGAAGAAACTGTTGTGGTCTGTTTTCGACAAAAGTCTCCCACTTATGTTGTCATTATCCTCTCCATGCTCTTGAGTTTTTCTTGAAACCCAAGCTTTCTTTCTTGGTCTTTGCCTTGACACAAAATAATTCTGGACTTGAAAGGCAGGTGTGGTACCTATCTACTGAATACCTAGGTACAATTATATGTGAAGACTTTTTGTTCCAACTTTCTAGGGCATATCTATTTCATTTCAAGAAAAAAGTGTGGTCTAGCATTATTTGTTTGGTGGTATGATCCCAGGTTTGCACGCTTTCCCATTAGGTGAAATAGGAAGGAGGAAGGTGTACACTTGAGAGAGAGGATGCTGCAATTCAATGAATGAAAGAAAAATCTTTTCATTTCACACTCTTTTAATATATGTCCTCACTTAAAAAACCCATTTCTGCACTTTTCAGGCATTTTTATTGTTGAATCCTCCTATGTGTGCATTGCACTCGGAGAAATTTCATACTCTGTATTTGGAGGGCATCTTGTATTCATGGATATCCGTCATACGAAAGAGGAGGGATATCGTGCCTTCTCATCAAGCTTAAGAATAGGAGGGGTGGTGCAGCTACATAAGATCCCTCCCACTCTTAAGTGAGCATACAATCCAACCCACTCCACTCTTAAGGAACATAAGAACCCTTCCCTGGTTCCCACTCATTATGATCTATGCATGTTGAGGTATGTTTAAGTTCATGATAACATAAAGTAAGACCCGGACAACACTGGCATATATACACACAGATAGTTATGAGGATATGTGGAATGATCATCTTATAATATCAAGTAACAAAAAACAAACAAATAACAAATATCATTGTTTCAAGGTATGTGAAGGTGGGTATATGAAATGGTGATCTTATAATATCATGGTGATTTGTTTGTATAAGCTTAAGAATCTGGTGTTGTTCTGGGAATGGGGGCCCTGCATGAGGTGGGGGGTGCTGGACTTAAGCCCCAGAATGGGGAATGCTGGACCCTAATGCTGAGAACACTCCATTTGAGGTTCTCATTAGTGTCAGGCTTGTACATGGTTTTCTACATATGCTCAATGTAAGTACCAAATTTATTTATATTCTATGTAAGTGTCAAACCACTTATTGACATACATGTAAGTGTAAATGCCTAACCTTGGAGTTGTAAGTGTCGACGATTCACAGTTATCTGCTGTGTAAATATGTCATGGCTTTCAATCTTTCAACAACTTTGTTAAATTAGAATAAAAGAACTGGCTTGTAACAACTTACTTCTTTTTATTCTTTTCTTCCAATTGTATCTTTCGAGCATCGTGTGGAAAAAATATTAAAAATTCTGATGTTGCTTTATGTCGGGTAACTGGGACTTTCTCTCAATGCCAACATAGTCTACTGGCCATGTTGGAATCTCAAAATTAGGAAAGGACTCCCTTGGAGTCGTTATTCTTTTATACTTTTGCATAGTGATCCTTACTTTGAGGGTTGCAACCTCAAGTGCAATAGCCCAAGAACATAGGCCCAAGACTTTAGGGGAGGCCCATGGGAATCATCCCTTCCCCGACATATAGTGAAAAATGTTTTGTTTTCTGTGAATGGCAGAAGGTTTGTTTGCATGTGAGTGGTGGAAGGTATCTTCAATTGACAAAAGCATCTTCTGTGCAGTGAGGTGCTTTCAAAAAACAAAAAGAAAAAAACCATGAAATGTTTATGTATGGGGGAAGGCGTGCTGTAATTTGAGTGTCTTAGCCCCAAGGGCTACAAGCCTGAAAATTAGAGCAGGCCTGTGGGAGAGCAAGCCTTCTTCATTCATGCAAAACAAAGCAAGGATTTTTATCTTATTTTATTTAAAAAAAATTCTCGGGTTTGATTCTGCACATAAATGTTCTTATTTGTCCACAACAAATAGTCTTCTTCTTGTCATGCATCATTTCAGTCTAAATTACCATGACATGTGACAAAAACATCTTGTCCAAGCATGTTCCATACGTGGAAGGTCCCTTCAATTGACTGAAGGATCTTTTGCAGGGGGAGGTGCTTTCAAATCCAAAGAAAAAAGTGTTGCTGGTGCTTTACAACCAAAGTAAGGCCCTTGAAGATTCACAAGCAGATTCCCCAAATTCAGAGCCCAGGCAATTTGTACGCTGAACCCCATCCCGAGATTCCTTACCTGTCACTGGTGTTGGGTGCTTAATAATTCTAAAAGGAGTGGGAGTGGGTGGACCAGTTGAATTTGGGAGGCATTGAACTTTTCAGCCATACACAATCAGCCACTTATGGTGCCATGATTGAGGTGTGCAAATTGCGGATGATGCTCATATCGAGTGGGAATGGACTATCAACCCCACCTTGATTTTGAATCTGCATAACTTTTGTCTGTATTCGTAGTTAATTTAAATTTAAAACTTTCATATCTAGTGAAGGAACAAAATTGAACTTGAGTTCATATTTGCCTTGCCAAATAAATTGTTGAAAATTTTCACTGCATATTTGTGTATTAAATGGTTTTTTTAAAAAATATGCTTTATTGATATCCTAAATTTAACCTTAAAATGTGATATTTGGCTAGCACTGGTACGTACAAGGATCATTTGACCATCATGTAGCACCCCTGTGCATGAAATATCTTGAAATATCTGGCTATTTCACATGCATTTGACCTCCAAGTTGAACCAACCACATTACAAGAGACTGTGATTTTCTCACACAAAAGCTTGAGGCTCATAACACAAATGATGAGACAAATTTTGTGGTTTCATCCATTACAACATATGATACATGCACAAGGTTTATTGTGGCAAGCATATATTAAAGTGATGAGGGTGAAATATTTTTGAGCATTCCCAGCATGACTTATTTGAAATTTGAACATCTCCATTGCATAGCAATAATTTAGTGGGTGGTGCACTAAATTAAAGTAGTGGTTTTGCTACGTTGCCCTTTCCGATCTAGAAGCATGAAAAAATTGGATGCATAAAGCGAGAGACAGGAATTTCATCATGTGGGCCAATCATTTATTGTTAACCCATAAAAAGCAGTCAATTCTTTTTTATGGTGCTCTCGGTGGTCAAAATATTTTGTGTATGTATTTGCCTAAGTTCTAAAGGAAGGAGGTTTTATGCAATCTGATTATTGATTTCATTCAAAAAAATAGTGTAGAGAGTAGAGACTATTAAGGTGTGTTCGCACTTAGTGTTAGGGATTTTAGTGTTGAGTTCCCTATGCTAGTCATTTAGGACTCATTTAAAACCTACTTACCATTAAAATTTTATGTTAAGCTAACATTCACTGAACATTATGCTATCACCCATTTAACATTGCATGCCACCTAGGATGCCATCTAGATTTTCATTTAACACTGACTTAACATCAAGTGTGAATGCATCATAATTATAGTGCTAACATGATGGAGATGCTCCTCTTACAAGGTCTCTACAATTAATACTTTATTAGATTTAACACTGATTTTTACCTTTGGCACACTCAACATGTAAACGAATGTCAAAAACAGATTCACATGTAAAATACCAATTTAAAAAAAAAACACATGAATTCACATGAATTGGAAATGCCAAAAAGAAGAACAAGTGATCATTTTTGACTGTGTAAAGGCACTTTAGGAAGCCAAAAAAAAAAGACACACTCATTTTCAATATGGCATTTCTCACTTTTGGTGTTTTGGAGAGTTTCTTTTTGACTTGTTATACTTCCTAGGAGGTCCCCTAGCCTAGTGGATCGACAAACGAGCTTTGAGCCTGTCGGTTGTTTGCTTTATTTTGAAGGTCTAGATGAGGACTAGAGGACCGCAGATGAAAGGATCTTCCTCCTTTGCCCGTTGTCCCTCCCTCCCTCCCTGCCTGCCTCCTTCTCTAGAGCTAGACAGAAAAGAAAACAAACAAACAAACAAACAAACGCAAGCAGCTGCTGCGAGGACTAGTGATCAGGGATGGTAGAGGAGGAGGTCCCGCTTGTGGGCAGGCGCGGTAGCTGCTAATTAAGTACCCACTTTCAGGAGAAATCAGCTGGCAGCAATTATTCGCAGCAATTAAAAATCTGCACCCAAGAAAAATGTTTTCAGAATACTCAGATCAGTTCTGCATTCCTGCACTGCAGCATCTGCAGATGCAATTAGAGTACTAGAGATTATAGGGATCATTAGCTGCTGCTGCTGAGTCGGTACCTGTATAATTGCGGTGCGCTAGTTAGTTGGAGATTTCAGCAAGCTTAATTCTCATCTTCATAACTTGCTAGCAGATCAAAATAAAGCACTAGATCAGAATTAAATAAACTAGTGGGATCGACCGCGATGAGGACTAGAATTCGGTGGGGGAATATTATTGTTATTAGGCACCGGACTTTAGGGGCAGTGCAGCAGCAGGTTGCTGCAGTAGTAGTGTTGTTATTAGTAGTACTCGCTGTGTGTGCTGAGAGAGGATATGGAGCCATACAAGAGCATCTGGTAACAAACCTCCCTGGACAACCAGTTGTGAGCTTTCTTCAGTATGCTGGCTACATACCCGTGGACGCAAGCGGGAGTAAGCAGCTTTTCTACTGGTTTGTGGAGGCTGATCACAAGGACGCTGCTTCTCTTCCAATTGCTTTCTGGTTCAATGGAGGTACACGACTAGTCTAGTAACAGAATATATGTTTGTGCAGAGTGTTTTTTGTGAATATGATCAGAATTTATTTTTGGTTTCCTAGCTTGCTTCAAGACATCCATGATGATGATGAGTTCACAGTATGATCAATAGATATTTTTCTTCAAATCATGAAGTTTCTAGATCCGCTTGAATGCAGCTGCATATAATAATTAGCATTCAGCAGTTGCAGTAGTAAAGGACCTATAGTATGCAGCAGCAAATGGGAATTTTTTTGTTTTTGTGTGGGTATCTTTTGCAGGTCCAGGGTGCTCATCTATTGGAGATGGATTATTAAGTGAGCTTGGTCCATTTCGTGTCACTGCTTCTGAAGACCTCATCCTCAATGAACATAGCTGGAACAAAGGTACCATTGATCAGCAGCTAATTTTGCTTTCTGCTGGCTGGAAGATCAAGAAGAATGAAAGTGATTTTCTTCTGAAGTAATCTTCCTGAAGGTGGAAATTAGTCCTTTAGGGTGGAACAAAAAATGGTAGTACTTTTAGTATTGAATGAATACACATGAAAGACCTGAAAATTTGGGATTCAAGTCAGTTTATTAAAATTTGATAAGGCTGATCTCTTGTGAGAATGATTTTGAACTTAGATTCATGTGTTGTCATGTGTGTGCTGATTATGGTTCTTTTTTGGCAGCTGCAAATGTGATATTTGTGGACTCCCCAGTGGGTGTGGGATACTCATACTCAACCGTGGCATCCGACTACTCGAACTTCACTGATTCCCAAATAGGTACTAGTACTACACAAAAACCCCACACCACTTGCTTGGGCTGGGCTTTCTTGGCTTTGCTCAAGCTCTGCTCCCTCCAGCTCCCAGCTCTCTCTCTTGATCAGTGCCACTGGAGTACTGATCCCTAGAGAGCTGGCCCGGCTACCTAGGGTCGATTCTGGCTCCTAGCAAGGTCCTTAGGTGAGCCCGACAGGGTCAATTCCAGCTCTTAGCAAGTTTGTAATTGAGCCTATAGGCATGCTAAGAGCCGGAATCAGGCCTAGTTGGCCATCTTCATAAGGCCAATTCTGGCTCTTAGCGAGTTTGTAGGTGAACCTGTGGGCATGCTAGGAGCCGGAATCAGGCCTAGTTGGCCATCTTGATAAGGCCAATTCCGGCTCTTAGTGAGTTTGTAGGTGAACCTATGGGCATGCTAGGAGCCGGAATCAGGCCTAGTTGGCCATCTTGATAAAGCCAATTTCAGCTCTTAATGAGTTTGTAGGCGAACCTATGGGCATGCTAGGAGTTGGAATTGGTCCTAGTCAGGGCCCACTTCTTTAACAATGAAAAGACAACAATCTTGAAACATTAAAGGGCTAGCATATAGACTTGCTAGGGGCTTATTTGGGCGAGCCTAGGCCCGTGTGCTAGGAACTGGAATCTGCCCTACCCAGCCACTCTTTCACATTAAAGGTTGGAATCCTGAAAAACAATCTTGCATTTATTTTGAACCCACTGTTTGTGGCTTGTTCGGGCCTCCATTGAGGCGGAATTGGCCATTTTGGCAAATTCAGTGCAATTAATTAGTTTAAACTTAATTTACAACCACTCTTGACTTTAGTGTATAGTAACCATTTTCACATGTACTAATTTTGTTAATTTTTTCCATTAATTTTTTTTTCCCTAGATGAAAGGAAAATCTCAATATTCCAATTCAGCTAAATGAAAAATTTGAAATTTAGTACGAATTTCAGTTTAGAAATTGATCTACTTTATTCTAGATTTAATTAAGTAGTTAGCAAAAGTGCTTTTTAAAAAAAAATTCATTTTTCAATGTGGCCAGAGTGGCAATAACTAATAACAAGCTTTAGCCACAATTGGCTACAAAGTAGATCTATCATCTCACCTTGTAGATTTTTCCAAAATCTTTCTATACCCTGGCTCCCTACTAGAGCCTAAGGTAGAAATTTGGCAATTTTTTTAATATAACAAATTTGGTGAGTTTAGGTAATTTTTTCTTGATGTTGCTGGACAACTTTTTTCCACAAAATTGCGTAAATTCACTATATTGAAAAAAGAGAGGAATTTAGCTGGTATTCTTAATTTGTAGATTAACAAGTTCTAGATTTCAATTGAAGACTATAGGAGATCCATTTTCAATTCAGCTTTGAAAATTTGAAATTCAGTATGGTTTTTTGCCTCCAAATTGATCTCCTTTTCTATGGATTTTATTAACTAGTTAACAATTGGAATTCAGCTAGTACGAGCTTAATTTTTTTATTAACAAATTCTAGATGTTAATTCTCAATTAAAGGAGATCAATTTCTAGACAGAAATTTGACATACAAATGTCAAATTTTCAAAGCTGAAGTGAAATATCAATCTCCTTTAAAACTTCAATTAAAATCTAGAATTTGAATTCAAAAGGTCAAATTACCAATTATTGTCAAATTTGTACTGGAAATTACCAATTATTAAATCCTAAAAATTTGGATTAGAAAGCTTCTTGTAACTTGTTTTTGTGTGGAACTCTTTGGAATTGGAACAGTCGAAATTCTTTGAGATTGTAATACGTGTTTTAATCAACAGGACATGTATTTGTGAATGTTGCACCGAATAATATACGGTCCTATATCCATGTGGAATATGACGAGTTTCATGATTACAATTTTAAAAAAGAAATAAAACTGCTCAATTATTTTAAATATTAATTACGGCTAACCTAAGGTTGGCATTTTCATGTTTTTGGAGCTGATGCAGCTTTGGATGCTTATCAATTTTTGGTCAACTGGTACAAGAGCTACCCGGAATACAACAACAATGAGTTATACATAATTGGTGAAAGCTATGGTGGTAAGCAAGTTGTGGTTCTTCGTTTACATGTGTCTTATAATGTAATATCATCAAGCAGTTCCATAATTAGTCTGTACCATAATTATTGTACTTTGCAATTATTGTAGTTGAATAACATGTTTGTTGGGTCACATTTTTTTGGGATTGCATCTGGTTGTTGGGTTGAGCAGGACATTATCTACCTAATTTAGTACAGCAAGTGGTGAATCATAACAAGGATCCAGCTGCTTATCAGCTTAAAAACCTCAAAGGATTTCAGGTAAGTAACTTCTTCACCACCCAAAGCCAAGTTCTAGATAAATTCATGTTCTTAGTGCGGGGTGGACGCCTGGCAGTTCCTAGTTCGGGGTGTGCGAAAGCTAGGCTTTCACAAGTTTGTGGAAAAGGTTCAAAAGGGTTCAGGGTAGGGTTTTATTCTCATGGCAAATTTTCATTTTTTTGAGTTGGAAAATCTGATTTCAACTTATTCAACAGATTTTTAATGGAAAAAAGGGCTAAGTTCACCAGATTTCTTCAAAAAATCAAACAAAATTGCAAATTGCCAGATTTCTACAGTAGGTTTGAGCAAATTTAGCCAAATTATATTTGTAAAAAGGATGTAAAATGGTTTTTTTTCACTCTCATATCTAACAAAATTGACTAAATCTTCTTATAGATGATTGTCACTTTGGCTACATCACAAAATTGGAAAAAAAGAAAAAAAAAACATTGACCGTGCATGGGTGTACTCCAACCCCATTCTACATGCTAATTGCACTCCTTTTCACACACCCCTTGCAATAGTTGACCTCTTAAGAATGCTGAAGTTTTAAGGTCAAATGATATTTTTAAAATTTTTAAAATTTTTGGTTTCGAATGTTGAAGTTTTATGGTCAGTTTTGGTGATTTTTTCAATCTTTAATCTTTGGTTTTGAATCTTGAATGTTATGGTTGATTTGTGTAAATTCATTGATCTTTTGTTTTGAATAATGTTGTTGTTGTTGCAATAGGTGGGCAATGCCTGGACTGATCCTTATTGGGACAACAAGGGCTCTGTCCAATGGTTCCATTCACACTCGTTGATCTCTGATCAGACATACAAAACTGTGATTGACAGCTGCAATTTCACAGGCGAGTTCCAAGTCGATTATCCGGTCACAAATGCGGAGTGCAACAATGCTTCTTATGATCTTTACTATGAGCTTGATGGATTGGATATCTACAATGTATATGTGCCTTCTTGCAACCTCCCATACAACAGCTCTGTGAGGAGCCTTATGAAATCGGTAAGTTGTAAAAGGGGGGGGCAGCAGGGGTTGATGTCAGTTCAAAAGAAATTTGTTTTTATTTTGAAGGTTGATTCATTTAAGATTTTGAAAATCAATTAGGCACTTAAGACTTTGAAGAATTTTTTAAAAATCACAAGTAATTTATAATTATAATTATAATTTATTTATAAATAAAATTTAATTTTTAACATTTTCAAAAGTATCATCTATATTATAAAAATTATTGATATTTGTTTCTGTCATTCATATTTACTTCTTCCAAGCCTAACTACTTCACTCATGACTATAAAAGGGCAAATTAACATGTGCCTCTTATGTCCATTTTACTATACTTATTAAAATAAATTAATAACCTACTTCTTTCAAAACTATCTATTTAAGCCTTTTCCCCTAAGCATCTATATGGACATGAAAGATTTGACATAAGTAATGTTGAACTATTGAGACCCATATTGAAACATACAAGGAGAGAGGGGGAGAAGTTTTGCTCATTTTGGAACTTTACCCTTTGGGCAAGGGCGTTATGCCTTCATTTATACATAAACAATAATGATAGATAGTAACATTCCCCCACTTACACACAAAGAGTCAAAATGAGGGTTTTCCGTTCAACTAGGAAACCATATCACATGGTTTGATCATCACTATGTAGTAAAATTACACTTAACAAAGCTCTTGCAACATGATGCAATGGACTATTTCTTGAGCTTGTAGTGAATTGATCCTCTACATATGATTTGTATGACTATCGGGTATTTATTGGAGCAGAAAATACACTTATTTCCAGCAGCTGCGGCGCTCAATCCATGTGCTGATTTTGTGACACCTTACCTAAACATTCCAGCGGTGAAAGCAGCACTACATGTCCTCCCGGATATTCAATGGACGGAGTGCAAGTACCATATTAAACCCACACTTTTTTTTCCAAACAAATTGTTGATGGGTCAAAGACAAACTGATTATTATGTATAATGGAAGGACCCCGCTTTGAAGGTCTTCCTGGATCTAAGGGCCTGGCCAAGAGCAATAGCCTCAAACTGGGGCTTGAAAATCCAGGAAGACCCAAAAATGAATTCCTCCCCCCTCCCCCCCCCC